>Ga0207694_10000080_pt1 | contig 111530 bp, 102 predicted proteins | sample KBSC34metaG_FD_184353 | JGI IMG/M metagenome (GOLD analysis project Ga0207694, IMG submission 184353) | Corn rhizosphere microbial communities from Kellogg Biological Station, Michigan, USA - KBS C3-4 metaG (SPAdes) (version 2) | ecosystem: Host-associated > Plants > Roots > Rhizosphere >... | reverse complement strand
ACCGGGCCGACAGCGTGGTGAGGCTGTACAGCCCCTCCTGGTGCAACGCCACGAACCGCAGACGCTCACGAACCGGATCGGTTTGACGCCACGGCATGTCCCCTCCCTCGTATGGGCGAGATCAACAGTACCGTGTCAACCATCCTGCCGGTCTATTCTGTCAAGGATCAACCCGGTCTATACCGTCTCGGCCCCTTCGGGCGCGAATCCCTCACGCGTCGGCGCGTTTCCCGGAGTGTAGCGCACACTCCACCGGCAGCACCCGCCGACCCCGTACTCTCCGTTCCGCACGAGCCCCGCCCGGCGCATGGATGCGCCGGGCGCCTGAAGCCGAGACCGTCCATCACACGCCAGAAGGGGGGCCGACGCACCGGCCCCCCTTCTGGCGTTCCCGTCTCGCCGCCCCCGCCCTCCGCACGTCCCCGCCGGGAAAGGAAGAACCGAGGGCCGACCCTGCGGTCTCCGCCTTCGACGTCCCAGACGGGAGAGAACACATGAACGACCCGCAGTACCTGCGCACGTCCCTGGGCGTGCAGTTCCAGAGCACGAGCGGGCAGCTGGGCCCGCCGCTCCAGCATCCGCTCACACTCCTCTACGACCGCGAGGAAGGCGCGCTGATCCGGCACGGCGAGAAGCCGCGTATCGAAGCCCACTTCCACCGCCTCACCGTGGCCCTTCGCGGCACGGAGCTCCACGCCACACTGGAGATGCTGGAGATCCCGCTCGACCAGCTCACCCCGGCGGTGCTCCAGTACGTCAACCATGCGATCGCCACGGCCGGATACATCACCACGCTCCTGCGGCTGTTCGGCGGGGGCGAGGAGCCGGCGACGGCCGGCGAGGACTGAAAGGAAGAACCCTGCGGGCAGGTCAGAGAGGCTCACCACCGACCAAGGGGTTCGATGCAGACGACGACTGAGAACGCACCGGCCGCGGTCCAGCGACCATCGCCGTACCAGCTCGAGATCCTGAGGGCCAACGGCTGCCGGATCCGGCCGGCGAGCTACGACAGCGCCCGCCGCCGGATGGGCGGTACGCCCCCCAGCGCCAACCAGGTCGCGCTCCTCGAGGAGCTGGGGATCCCCGTTCCTGGCACCCGCCAGGAGGCCTCGGATACGCTGACCGCCTACGAGCTGGCCAACCCGACCTGGGCGGCGGAGCGCCGGGCCGCCCGCAGCGCGAAGGGGGTCGCGACGCGGCGGGAGCGCCGCGAACAGGGCAGCACGCCGAACTACAACGAGACGCTGCACCGCTACCACCACGCCGGCGTCGAGCGCTTCGGCGCCGAGGCCGCCTCGCTGGACGCGCTGGCGCTCCTGCGCGCCTACGCGCTCCAGCTCCCGCAACACCACGAACGCCGTCTCGAGGCCTTCCGCGCGATGGCGGAGGGACTCACCACCCAAGACGCGCGCCGGCGCATCGACGACCTGAAGCCGGTCGCCCAGCGCTGACCCGCGCTCACCAGCCCACGCCCGCCGCCGCCGGGCGTGCCGGCACACCTCACCGCGGCCAGAAAGGACGCACCACGAGATGACATCCCACGACGAGACCACCCCCGCGACCGCGGCGGCCGAGCCGCGCGCACGGAGCCGCAGCCGCGCCCGGACCAAGGCGGTCGACGCGGCCACCGCGGCGGCCCCCGGCGGCGACGAGCAGGCCCACGGCGCCGGGTCCGACACGTCCGGCGAGAGCGGCAGCGCGCCGAACGCCGCGGCGGGCGAGGCCGACGCCGCGGCGACGGACGGAGGAGGGAAGAACCAGATAGGGCAGGACGAGCCGGCGGAGAAGGGCGACGAAGCCCCCGCGACTCCCCCGCCAGCGGCAACGATGGTCGCTGGCTCCACTCACGCGTCAACCCGAGGAGATCGACCGATGCGCACCTTCCAGGAGAAGGACCCGACCGGGACGCCGTCGCAGTACCAGGTGCGGGAGATCACCGGCCGCGGCCTGCCGGTCCCGCCCACCTACGGCGCGGCCCAGGCGCTGCTGGACAGCTTCGAGCCGACCGAGCCGCAGCAGCGCCGGCTCAAGGAGATCGGGCTGAGCGCGGCCACGCGCGGCGAGGCGAAGACGGTGATCGCGGACTACGTGGCGGCGAACCCCGGCGTCGCCCAGAAGTGGGAGGCCGAGAACGCCACCGCCACCGTGCAGCGGCGCCAGGCGGCCCGCGGCGAAGGGGCGCCGCGCTTCACCACGCCCGGGATGTTCCAGCTCCTGCTCCAGAGCGGCGTGTCCCCGATCCCCACCGACTACGCCGAGGCCGCGGCGGCGATCGACGAGCTGCCCCCCTCCCCGAAGATGGTGGAGCTGCTCACGCAGTACGGGCGGGTGGTGCCGGAGACCCGCGCGGAGGCGGGGCAGATCATCAAGGGGCTCCCGGCCACGCCCGACCAGATCGTCGCGATCATGCGGCAGACGGGCGGCCGGTACGCGCCCAAGACGCGCGGCGACGCCGAGACGTGGTTCACGAACAACCGCCGCACCCGCGGTGGCAACGGCGGCCGCGGCGGCTGGTCGGAGACGTCGGACGTGGACGGCACGATGGAGCGCGTGGCGGCGTGATGCAGGTCCCGGCGGGGGGGAGCCCCCCGCCGGACGCGAAGAGGCCCCGGCCGGCGCCACGCCGGCCGGGGCCTCTTCGTGTTTCCACCAGCCAAGCACCTCGAACGAAAGAACCTGGCGGGGTGACACGCACGCGCAGGCGTGCGCTTCCTCCATCGCCATTCGTCCGCATCCAAGGAGACCACCATGTCCGACGCGACCGGCTCACGCGGCGTCATCGAGCTCTACCCCGGGCGCGCGACCCCGCGCCGCCGGCTCAGCCTCAAGCGGCTGCTGCCCGGCTCGGTGCACCCGGCCCTTTCGGCTGCCGCCCGGCTCCTCGCGCCCGCCATTCTGCTTGCCGCCGGCGCGGGCCTGATCTCCGCCGCGGGGTGCGGAGTGGCGCGCAGCATCGGGCTCACCAACGCGAGCGTCCTCGCGGTCGCCGCGACCGCGAGCCTCTGGGTCTTCCTCGCCACCGCCGGCTCCTCGCTCACGTCGCGCGGCTTCGCGCTCGCGCGGTCGCAGTGGACCCGCCCCGTCTCCATCTCCGGGACCACCTAGCGGGCCCCCCACAAAGGCGGCGTGGCGCCTCGTGCGCCACGCCGCTCACCCTCACACCGGAAGGAGCACCACATGCGCGCATCAGGCCGGGTCAAGTGGTACGACCTCGGGCAAGGCCACGGGTTTCTCACCCTGGACACGAACGGCCAGGACGTGTTCGTCCACCAGTCGGCGATCCACGGGAGCGGGCTCGCCCCGCTCACGGCGGGGGACGCCGTCGAGTTCGACGTGATCGAGACTGACCTCGGACCCGCCGCCGAGGGCGTGGTCCGGACGCGGTAAGGAGCGTGAGGGAAGAACCCGGAGGGCACCTTCGACGTTCTCTCTCCACTCTCGGACAGGACTGGGCCAGATGAGCGCTCCGACGCACTTCGACAACCTGCTTGAAACCACGACCGTCTGCTGTTGCGAGTGCCAGACCTTGATGCGGATTCCCCTCGCCGCGTGGGGTCCCGGCGACTACTGGTGCGGGGGCGGCCAGTGCGTCGCCGTCGTGCACGTCTGCGTCTGCGGGTCCCTCAACATCGGACGCGCGCCCCAGGTCTTCTTCGACAAGCTGGAGGCGCTCATCCAGGAAGGCGTGGCGATCGAGATCGGCGACGCGCCGGGCGGCGACAAGACAGCGCAGCGTTACCTCGCGGGTCGGGGCTACCGGAACGTGACGGTCTGGCACATCGGCCTCGCCCCCCGCAACAACCTCGGGCACTGGCCCACGCACCCGGTTCGCGGCACCTACCGGGACCGGGACTACGCGATGTGCGCGGCGTCGACGCGCGGGCTGGCATTGTGGAACGGCACGTCGCCCGGCACCGCCCGTAACCGCGATCAGCTCGGCGACCGGATGGACGTGGTGAGGGTGTGAAGCCCTCCAAGCGCAGCCGCCGCACCCACACTGGGCCCGGCGGCTGCGCCGCGCGGCACCTGGTCGGTTGCACGCGTGCAACGACCGATCCTTCTCCGCTCAGTGCCGCCAGCGCAGCAGCCACAAGGAACTGGCCCACCCTGCCCGGCGCTTGCCCCGGGATGGAGGCTGACGACGCGTGGTCCCCGCGATGGCGGCCCGGACCGTGGCAACCACCAACTCGGCCCGGCCGACACTCGCCTACGGCGAGAACCACCCCCAACCGGCAAATCGGATCAATGAGCGAAAAGACCGCGTGGGAACTCGCCGCGGCTGCGTCGACCATCAGCTCCGCCCGGGTACCGGAGGCAGGGTGATGGGGGGCCGCAGGACAGCCCGAGCATCGACGACACCCGGGGAGCAGCCGCCCCGGGTGTTGTCGCTTCGGGGCCACGAGCCGGTGATTCCTCCCCGAACCGCCTTCGAGAAGGAGATCCGGAACCTCGGCCAGGGGAGGCATCAGCTCTGGCGCGTGTTCGCGGACTTCTGCGAGATGGCCGCCATTACCTGGGCGAACATCGTCCCTCGAGACCCGGCGCTGGAAGCGCGGTACCTGGCGATCGTCGGTCGGTACGAGCGGGAAGAGGTCGAGGTCTTCCCGCGGCTCATGGGGCACCTGATCGACGGCCTTGAGGATGAGCCGTTCGGCGACTTCCTCGGGGCGCAGTTCATGGCGCTGGAGCTGGGGAACCACTGGAAGGGCCAGTACTTCACCCCCACCAGCCTCTGCGATTTGATGGCGCGGATGCTCTACTCGCGCGAGGAGACGGCGGCGCACGTGGCCGCGCACGGGTTCATCACGCTCCACGAGCCCGCCGTGGGCGGCGCTGCGATGGTGCTGGCGTTCACTGGCGCCATGCGGGCGGCTGGGCTCAATCCCCAGCAGCACCTCTACGTCCAGGCGATCGACGTCGACTCGACCGCCGCATACATGGCGTACGTCCAGCTGGCGCTCCATCACATTCCGGCCGTGGTCTATGTGGGCAACACCCTCACGCTGGAGCTGCGCGAGGCCTGGCGCACGCCGGCGCATCACCTCGGGTTCTGGAGCTCCCGGCTCCGGGCACGGGAACGCGTCGCAGCTACAGGAGAGGAGCCGGAGCAGAAGCCCGCGCCGGACGCGCCCGGCTTGCTGGTGGTCACGTCCGCGGACGTGACCCTCCCGCCGCAGACGGACCTCTTCGCTACCGCCTCCGCCCCTCGCGTGCGGGTGGTCCCGCGGCCGGACGTGACTCTCCCGCCGCAGACGGACCTCTTCGCCGCGTGAAACGGGCCGGCGAGCTGACCTGACCGACCGGAGCATGGAAGAACCCGGGGGGCGATCACCAGAGCACTCATTCCCACGACGCGGAGTCCCCCTGTGACCGCTCCTTCCCTTCAAGACGACGCCCTGGCCGCCGAACAGGCGCCGCAGTACAGCGAGTCGCTGCACGTCGCCGGTTTCTACGTGACCTTCGTCTACGAGACCAGCGAGTACAAGTGCTTCCGGGTCTACGAAAACGGACTGGTCGTCGGGCTCCTGCGCGTCGTGTGGACGGGACGTGAAGTCTTCACCCCGCACGAGCGCGCCATCGCGCGCCGCGACGAGATCCACGATGCCGTTGGTGGGGCCGTCGCGGCCCGGTGCTTCGCGTAGCCGTCCGCCTGGGAACGACCAGCCCCGCGAAGCCATCCACGGGTAACACACGCACACACCACGCTTCGGCCGACGTAAGGAAGAACCTCATCGGGCAGGTGCGGCGGTTCGGCCGCTCAAGACCTTCCACGCTCTCTCCAGGGATTCGCAATGCACTGCCATCTCCTCCGCCGCTCCGCTCCGCTCGCCTGCGTGATCGCAACCGCCCTCACGGCGGCCGCCTGCAGCACCGCAGCCGCCAAGACGCCGTGCGAGCGCGACGCCACGCAGGCGGCGTGGGTCATAACGGATTCGACCTTCCGCGCCGACATGCAGGCCGCGTTCAGCACCGCGCGTTCGACGCTCTCCGCCGCCGACTACGGCGCGACCGTCCGCGAATGGCGGGCGCGCCAGGACAGCATGCGCCAGGCGTGGAGCCAGCTCCAGGATGTCGCCGACACGGCGGACGCCCTCACCGGGTGCACGTCGGCCCCGTAAGGCGATACCCCCGAACGACGGCCAGGCCCCGCACCCCGTCCAGGGTGCGGGGCCTTCGCGTTCTCCGTGGGTGAACGGAAGAACCACGGGGGCAACTCTGCAGTCCACCCAAACACCCGACCTGCGAGGTTTCCCGTGTCGACCCACTCACCGTCGCCCTTCACGTTCTTCTACGGAAGCGCGTCCCCGTTCTCGCAGTGGCACTACCCCCCGTTCGTGATCCTCGAGCCGTGGAAGACCGGCACCCGGCGCGAGATCACGTTCGCGAACGCCGAGCAGTTCATGATGGCCGCCAAGGCGGCGCACTTCGGCGACCGCCGGACGTATGACCGCATCCTCGCCACCTCCGATCCGCGGCAGGTGAAGGCGCTCGGCCGCGCCGTGACGCCGTTCGATGCACCCGAGTGGCGGCGCGTCGCCCGCGGATATGTACGCGAAGGGAACCTCGCGAAGTTCAGACAGAACGCGGTACCGTGTGCCGCGCTCCTCGGGACGGGAGACACCATCCTCGCCGAGGCGAGCCAGTTCGACCGAGTTTGGGGCATCGGCCTGGCGGCCCACCACCCCGACGCCACCAACCCGGCACGCTGGCCGGGAAGCAACTGGCTCGGCGACGTGCTGATGGACGTGCGGGGAGTTCTCGGCTCTGCGTGAGCTGAAGGCTTCGGGGTGTGACGGACCAGGCCAGCGATGCGAGGGTGCAGTGGCCCCGCGACCACATCAGGTCGCGGGGCGTTGCTCATTTTTGGCCGCCAACGCGGCCATCCTCCTGAGGAAGAACCGTGCGGGCGACAGCGCGGCCACGAGGCCGCACGTAGAGCCCCACAGAACCGGGAGTCCACGCCATGAAGGTCCTCGCCGCGTCGGTAGACCACTTCGACGACCGCTTCGCGAACAGCCCCACGATCAAGCTGGTGGTGGACCGGCTGCCGGAGAGGGAATCGCTTCGCTGGAGGCGCTGGCCCACCCGCAGCACATGCGCTGTAGACGACACCTTCGACTATTGCTACGTGGGGAGGGCGCCAGAAGTACCCGAGTACCACCGCTTCTTCTTCGGCGATCCGGACCACCCAGGACTCGGCTTCGGCGGTACCAGCTTCACCGTGAAGATGGAGAATGGAGAGGTGCATACGGTCGTCGGGCCTGGCGCGGGTGGGCCCTACCTCGTCCTTCCGTCGAGCGGAATCACCTTGTGCGACGTCGCGGTCGCCGAGCGCGACGGGCGCTACTCCGACATCTACTTCTCCGGGTGCGGCTTCCCGCCGGCGTTTGTCGCAAAGGCGCTTCAGCTCGCGCCACCACCTCCGCCGTTTCGCGCGGGAACGTTCGGGTGGGCACTCGCCAATCAGGACGCCACCGATTGCCGCTACGAGCCCGTGCTGGTGAAGGGGCGCGAGAACTTCGGAAAGCTCCTCCTACACGCCGCGTAGCGCCATCGCCAGCGATTGCACGCGTGCAACGTGTCCCGCCCGTGCGCTGCACGCGCCTAGCTCCCCACTGCCGACGAGAGCTACCAGTGCGAGACTGGAGCAAGGACGACCCTGCGACCCTTCGCGTCGCAGGGCCTACGTGTTCCTGCTTGAGCAAGCCAAGGGTTTGCCGGGCGGCACTCCGAAATCCTCGACGTGCGGCACGCGATTCCACGAATTGCCGTTGCGCCGGCAGCGCCTCGCTTCTGGACAGGAGCGTTACGCGAACGCGCCCGGCGCAGTGCGCAAGGAAGAACCCCGCTAGGGTAAGGAAGCACGTGCCGCTGATTGCGGTCAGCGGCTGAATGCCGAACCCGCTAGGGTAAGGAAACGCGGCACGCACAACCGCTTGAAAGAACACCAGATCCCAAGGCACGCATAGAACGGCGCTAAGGCAAGGAAACGCGGCACTCCGAACCCAGCCCAACCGACCCACGCCTCGCCCCCTCCGTCTGCCCCCTCCACAAATCCTGCATCGCCCCGCTCGCCCCCCCTCCTCAGATCCACCTCCCGAACCACCACCAACTTCCATCCGCGCGCCAGTTCCCAGGGAGCCGCTCCGGGGTAAAACACCCCACAGCCGAACTCCGCCAACGTCCTCCCGCCCGATGCCGAAGTCGCGCAGTTCCCACCGCCCCGGCCGCAAGAAGTCGCCGGCCGAAAAACGCTTCAGCTACCGGATCGTGTTCCGCCTCCAGCCGCCGGCGTACGAGCGCCTCGCGGCACGCGCGCGCGAGCGAGGGAAGGAGCCGAACGACTACGCCCGCGACCGCGCGCTCGGACGCATCCGGCCGACGCAGGCGCAGCGCCGCCTGGCGGTGGAGTGCGGCGAGCCGCTCGATGAGATCACGCGGTTCATCGAATTCGCCCACGGTCTGCTCCCCCACCTGGAGCGGCAGTTCGACGCAAGCTCCGAGGTCGGCAACGTCGTCCGCCAGGCTCGCCGCCGCTTCCCCGACCCGCTGTCCCACGTCACCGGCCTCCGCACGCTGATCGAGCAGGCGGTCCACCCGTGATCGCGCGCACGGCGCACGCGCTCAACTTCTCCCGCCTCGCGATGTACCTGGAGGCCGATAAGGCGCAGGCCGACCGCAGCCGCGTCGACTGGTGGGAACGCTACAACCTGCCGACCACGGGCCTGCAGACGTCCGCGCGGTGGATGGAGCGCACCGCGGAGCGCAACCGCCTCGTGCAGCGCCCGGCCTATCACCTGTTCGTCTCGGCCAGCCCGCAGGACGACGCATCGCCGCGGCGCATGCGGACCGTCGCCAGCAGACTCCTCGACCGCCTGGGGCTGTCTGAGCATCAGGCTGTGGCCGTTGGCCACGCCGACCGCGCGCACCCTCACCTCCACCTCGCCATCAACCGGGTGCATCCCGTGACGCTGTACGCGTGGGACGCAACCCGCGACTGGCCGCGGATCGAGCGCGCCCTGCGCGGCCTGGAGGCGGAGCTCGGCTTTCGCGCCACCCCAGGGCGGCTCGCGGCGACGCCGGATGGGCGCTGGGCGGACAACGCCCGCGCCATGCCTGTCGGGGCGCGCCGCTTCGAGCTGCGCGAGCTCGAGAAGGCCGAGGCCGCGTCAGCCCGCGGCGAGCTCTACGTGCCCCGGCCGTCCTTTCTGCGGCAGGTCCGGGAAAGCTTCGGGCCCGCGCTCGAGGGCGCTCGGGCGTGGGCGGAACTGGAAGCCGCCGCCGACCTGGCCGGCGTGCGCCTGGTCCGGACCGAGCGCGGCCTGGTCGTGACGGACGGCCGGCACCACGCCGCCGTCAGCCGGATCGCGCCCGGCGCATCCCTTCAACAACTCACTCGCGATTTCGGAGAGGACTATGCCGACTTCCTCGGACGGACCGGACGAGGCAGAGATGCTGCTGCCGCTGGGGGACCTGGTCCCGAGCGACCCACCGCCACGCGCACCGCCAGCGGTCCAGGCGTCGCCACCACCCGTCACCACCCCGCGGCGGGGCCGCGCCCCGCAGCCTCCAGAGGCGCCGAACCCGCACGCCTGGGCGGACCAGGCGCTCCAGCGGATCCAGCTCCGGCAGGGCGAGGTGACGGAGTCGCTGGGGGAGGCAGTCGACCTTCTGACGCGCCAGCTGGACGCGGGGATCGCGCGGCTGGAAGAAACGGCGCGGCTGTCGCGCGAGGAGCTCGCGTCGCTGAAGGCGTGGATCGAGGAGCAGACGACCGCATTCCGGCTGGCGATGGCCGAACTGGTCAAGCAGCTCACGGCGGACACACGCGAGGCGAGCAGCAACATCGCGGTGGCGCGCCACGAGCTGGCGCTCTCGGTGGCGCAGCTCCGACGCCGGACCTATCGCCACGGGATCACGCTGGGCGCGGCGACGGCGCTGCTGATCCTCTTCGCGGCGCGTCTGCTGTTCCCGTTCTGGGGGATGGACCGGCAGGACGTGACGGCGTGGAACCGGGGGACGCGCCTGCTGGAGAGCTACCAACGCGCCTCGCCGGCACGAAAGACGGCGATCCTGCAAGCGCTGCAGTGGCAGGCGATGCCGGACGCCGCGGACCCGCTTTCCGCGTGGAGCGGGTCCCCGGAGGCTGGGCGGTGATCGATGCGGCCGAGAGGCGCCGGTGGACGCTCGCTTCCGAGGCCGCGGCCCTGAGCCACGCCGTGACGTGCATGCGGGCCGGGAGCCGGGCCGCGCTCCGCAGCGCCGTTTCCCGTCTCGACGTGGAGACCGCGCCTGCCTGGCACCGAGCGCACATCGCCAAGCGCGCGGCCAACGAGCTGCTGGACGAGGCGGCGCGGCACTGTTTCGCGGACCCTGTCGCCGCCACGGACGTGGTGCGCTGGAACCACCTCCGCCGCCAGGTGGACGAGGCGCTCCGCCTGCTGGAGGAGGAGCCTGCCGCATTCGGAGCTCTCCGCCAGCACGCGGTCGACGCACCGCGCCGGCTACCGCAGCCCGTGGCGCCGGCATGGGACCAGTTCCGCGCGGCTGCCGAAACCTGGCTCCACGTCCACGAGGGCGGGGCGTGGACCCCGCCCGACACCTTCCCGCCGCCTCCGGCAGAACCCGGCCGGCCGACCCTTTCCGCTCCCGCCGATCGGCACCCGGTCGCTCGCACGAGAGTGGGCCCGGTGGAGGCGGCATTCCCACACGCTCCTGATTTCCGACCGAGGGGACTCTCCAGATGAGCTCGACGAAGTTTCGCACTACCTACGCGGCTGTTCTCCTGGCGGCGCTCGCCGTCGCAACGGCGGCAGCCCAGACCACGATCCGGGTGCTCGACGTCGGCCAGGGAGACGCGGTCCTGATCCAGAGCCAGGGGCGCGCCGCCCTGGTCGACGCCGGCGCGGACGGGACCGCCGCGCGCGCGCTCGCCGGACTCCGGGTCGTCCGAATCGACCTGGCCGTGGCGAGCCACAACCATGCGGACCACATCGGCGGGATGCCCGACGTGCTCGCATCGGTCCCCGTCCGCTTCTACATGGACAACGCAGTGCCGTCGAGGGTCGCGCCGTACCGGGCGACGGCCGCGGCCCTGCGGCGAAGCCCGGCAACGGTGCGGCTCCGGCCCGTAGCCCGGACCTTCACGCTGGGATCGGCGCGCATCCACGTCCTGGCTCCGCCCGCCGAGATCGACGGCGACCCGCAGAACAACCACTCGATCGGACTGCTCGTGGAGCAGGGCGCCTTCCGCATGCTCCTCACCGGGGACAGCGAAGTCGAGGAGCTGAACTACTGGATGGACGCTGGCCTCCTGCCGAGGGTAACCGTGCTGAAGGCGGCCCACCACGGCAGCCGCAACGGCGTCACTCCACGGCTGCTCGCGATCGTCCGGCCCAAGGCCGTCGTCATCAGCTCCGGCGCCGGCAACGAATACGGCCATCCCCACGCCGCCGCGCTGCGCTACTACGCGGCGGGCGGCCGCAGCGTGTGGCGTACCGACCTGCACGGCACCGTGACCATCCACGTGTCGGCGGACGGCGCATTCCGGATCACGAGCGCGCGAGGGACTGCGCCCGCTCTTCCGATTCCCACCCACTGAAGGGTCCGAGATGAAGCACACCCTCGTAATCGCGCTGATCGCGGCCCAGCTCGCCGGGTGCGGGCCGCACGACCCCGAGCTTCGGCAGCGGACCGCCGAGGCCGAAGCCGGCCTCGGCAGCTGCACCCAGGAGGAACCCGGCTCTGCTCCGAAGCCGGGGAACTCCGTCTTCTACGTCGACCACACCGCCACCTCTGGCGGCAGCCTGGGCAGCTACGCGGTGATGCTGAGCTGCGTGTCGCCCGGTCCCGGCGGCGTCGCCGTCACGCTTATCATGCCCAACCTGGCCGACTCGGCGGCACGCCCGGGTCGCTACCGGGTCCAGCCGCCGGGGCTCGTGCCCCAGGGAGCCGCCGCGAGCCTGGCTTGGGCACAGGCGGAGATCCCCGCGCGGGGTGGAGTGACGTACCGCGGAATGGCCGGCGAGGTCGTGCTGGAAAAGGGCGACGCGGGCGCACTGGTGGGAAGCTACCTGCTGGCACTGGAACGCGCGCCGGAAGCGCCTCAGGTGGGGCCGGGACGCCTGGTGCTGGGAGGTGCGTTCGCGTCGCCCAGGAACGTGCTGCCGCGCAGCACGGCGGTGGAGGCGCCGCGCCGATGAAGCACCCCAGGCCGCTCGCGCTCCTCGCCTTCACCGCTCTGGCCTGCAGCTCCGTGCCGCTGCTCCATCTCCAGCTCAATCGCACGGAGAGCGGGCCGGTGGGGCTCTGGCGCGCGCACCCCGACCGGAGGCCCGTGGTCGGCGACGTGGCGCGCTTCTGCATGCGTCCCGAGCACGCCCACCAGACCGCCGGACGACCCTATGCCGGCGGCACCGTCCGCGGGCCGTGCGCGTACCGCACCTGGCTGCTCGCCAAGCCCGTCGTGGCGGCCGCCGGCGATACGGTCGAACACACGCCTGCGGCGGTTGTGATCAACGGCCGCGCGCTGCCACTGAGCCCTACGCGTGCGCGGGATTCCCACGGTCGCGCGATCCCGATCGCGCCGTTCGGAAAGCGCGTGCTCCGGTCCGGCGAATACTGGGTCCACTCGCCGTACGCCGAGGCGTCGTTCGACAGCCGCTACGTCGGGATCGTGCGCGCGAATCAGATGCGTGGGACGCTCACGCCCGTGCTGACGTGGATCACCTCCGGGCAGCGCGCCGCCCTCCGGGCCCGCGGGCTCACGCCGCGACGCTGCGGAAGCGTTGCATGCGTGCAACTCAACAGCGGAGCACAGTAACCCAGCCGTCTCCGGTAAATACCAGCAACGTTTCGCGAGAGCCGATAACGGCGCCACGGCGGACGCCCCGACCCTTTGGGCGGTTTATTGCGGTCTCTTGAAACCGTCGTCGATCCGAAGAACCGCTGCAAGGAGAGCGGCGAGACTCCCAAGGAACAGCAATAGTTGGATGTGCGCAATCACGAGAGCTGGCCCGCTCAGAGCCTCGCCGACAACCCCGCCGGCAAGCCCGAGGCTCGTCGCGATGAGAAAGGGTTCCCCAAGCCTCGCCTGAGCGGCCGGCTGGCCTGATCCCGTGAGTGCACAGATGCCGTAGAGCAAGCCAAAGAACGCAATGGTGAACAGGGCGACTGCGGAAAGCGTTCCCGTCCGGAGAAAATGTCCTTTCCAACCGACGTCCCGTGCCTTCCAGATCAAGAATCCCATCGGTATGCACATCGTGCCAAATGCTGACCCAAGCAGCATTGGCGTCAGCGGTAGGATCCACGTGGCCAGCAACAGGCCCGCCAGTACCCAAGGGACGACCATCGTGGTCGCAGTTGGCGCTGGGATTGGCTCCGTTTGTACGAGACGTTCCTGTTCCTCCAAGTAGTCGTGCAACGCCTTCAATGCACCAGGCACCTCCGGACCGAACGTAATTCGACGATTCGTCACCGTTAACGTGTTCAATTCGATGGAAGGAGCCCCGCTCTTCCTCACCGCATCGTCGTTCAAACGATGGAGCTCCACCGCTACCTGCTCACTCGTCCTGGGCGAAAGTGATCCGGGAAGGTCCAGAACGACGAACTCCTGCCGATCCTGTGGATACCGGTCGAACTCAGCATCGAAAGCTCGATCGACCGCGCGAAACAAGCTAAATAGGTGATCTACATCACTTGAGCTGGCGGCCTGCCGTGCGGCGGACAGCTCAAGAATCACCATTCCGTCGGAGACATGGAATCGATACCGGACTATCTCTCCGCCGACTGCCCAGGTCGAGTCCGCAGCACGGTGCTTTCGGGTGAACTGCTCCACGCTCGATGGATCAACATCAAGGACGCACCGCCTCCCGATCATCAAACCGCGATGCCTGGCATCACGGTCACGCCATGGAACAGGGAAAGGGAGGGTGATGGTCTGAGACCCTACCACGATTTCATTTCCGCTTCCCATTATTTGATTCCACCTTCTCAGAACGATGCAACGTTTGTGATTCTCGCCCGGCGGATACTCCCAACGTGCGCGAGGAGACAACCAGGCGCAAGATTCACGGAGCATGGGGAAGACACGACAATTCCGCTCGAGGATCGAGAATGATCCGCCCCGCCCTGACGTGGATCACCTCCGGTCAGCGCGCCGTCCTCAGGGCCCGTGGGCTCACGCCGCGCTGCTGCGGAAGCGTTGCATGCGTGCAACTCGACGCCCGTACCCATCCGTGAAGCAAGAATCACGAAAATGAGAAACCCCGGGCAATCGATTAGATTCCCGCTGCGAGATTATCAGGCAACATTCCAATAAGCCGAATGAAGTCAGCCGTGCCGATCGACTCATATCAGGCGAAATCAGCTGTTCGATACCTTCGAACCGGACTCCGGTGCCCTGGTCGAGTGCGCGTAGGAACTCGCGCCGGCGGTCCGGCAGGCCTTCGAGCGAGTTCCAGCTTTGCGTCCCGCCGCTCATTGCTTCCGTCCACTGCACCGCCTGGGCGACAAACTCGCTCTTCACACGCTCCGCACGGTCGCGAAGCGCCGTCAACGTGGGCTGGAGCGTGGGCAGAATCGGCCCCTGTTGCCGCGCGATCGTCCGGAGGAACGCCCCGTAGCGTTCGGCGGCGCGGTGTGGTGCCTCCAGGCGTACGCCGAAGAGCGTCAGCGCGAGGATGGCCTCCCTGTCGCCTGTAATCGGCACGTGGTCGCCGGTTTCGTCGGTTCGGCGGGTGTGCGCGTACAGCTTGGCCAGGGCCGCACGGCAGTGCCGGTGATCCGGGTCGGCGGGATCGGCCAGGTGGGCACCGAGCTCAAGAATGGTGTGGAAGCTGCCGGCAGCCATGAAGCCCGCGCGCTGCTCCGCTAACCGGAGTTCCTGAACGGAGCCGGGGGAAAGGGCGCGGTACAGGTTCGTGTCGAGGAGCACGATCTTCCGCGCCCGCCTCGCGGGGTCGTGGGCGTCCACTGTCAGCGCATCAGTCCGGCGGCGTCCAGCGCCGGCCGAACGGCCGCGATCTGAATTGGGGGCTCACCACCGGCCAGCCCGTCGCTTAAAGGGGATCCTCGGTGGGAGGGAAACTACCGAGCAGTCTGCTAAGCCGTCACCCCTCGTCTGAGGAATCCTCGACCTGAATCGGCGGATACGGCCGCACGTCAGAGGGCTGAGGAATGTCGTGCTGCCCCGTTGGCAGTAGGTGTGCTAGCTCCGTTGTAGCACTGAGCTTGGGCACCTCTCCGACTAGGCTGTCGCCAACAACGATCGCGAGCTGGCCAGTTTCGGTCTGCGCGAGGCTCACGGGAGCGCCAAGACGCTCCATCAAGGCGATTGTGCGCTCCAGGCGCTCAAATGCACCCTGCTGCCGCATCAACTCCACTTCAGTTTCGAGTTTCTCTGCCTCCGCATTCTTTTGGCGCGCACTAGCGTACGCGTCGAGAATCTGAGCTTCCTTCAACGCCCCTTCCAGGCTCTTGCCTTTCAGGGTGCCTTCAAGGGCACCCACCGCGGTGGTAGTCGCGGCCCCAGCGACGATGCTGCCGCGCGCAGGCGCCTCGCTTGGGGCCTTTCCCGAACGGTTCCTGAGTCTCGCGCGTACTCCCTCGATTGCTCGGGCAACCCACCCCCCGACCTCGTCTGCGACAGGATTGCGGCCGTCCGGGCCGGGGTCGCCCACCAGTTCGGCCGCGAAAACGTCTCGCGACTCCGGCTCGTTGGCTTGCTCCCAAGGCTGGCCCGTGCCCGTCATACGGCTGTCCTTTCAAGCACCTCGGAACCGGTATGTGCCCTGAGAATCCGGAGACCTCCCCCCCCGTGAGCGCGGTGTAGTTCATCTAGCGCAGAAAGCAACTCAATCACGATCTCGGCGGGGACTGCCTCTAAATCCGCAATGACAGCGAGTGGCTGACCACCCGTCAGCGTAGCGTCCTTGATCAGCACCTCGCTGGATGGTGGCAATCTCTTAGCTGGCTCGCTCTTGTCGTGGAGGGGGCCAAGTTGAAAGATGGATCGTGCCCACTGGATGGCTGTTGCCGCTATGTCGAAAGTGGTGGCATCGTCCGAGCGGATCCCTTGGAGCGAGTTCTTGAGATTTATTGTCCAGTTTGGCTCATCCCCATCCTCTTCAGCTCGCTGGATAGGTCCAACAAAGACGATGTTGTCAGGAACTCCGTGCTTCCGCAACTCAAGATTGAGGAACGCGAGGAGTGTCCGTGCGTTGACTGTAAACGGCTCTATCTCTTCGGGTTTAGGCGTGAGTAGGACGCGGATGGCATGAGAAATAGCTTTGTCAGCGCCATCGCTGTCCTCGTGGGCAACAGCATACTTGGCGAGGGAAACCAAGCTGTCCGCGATGAGGAGCGATTCCTCCGGTACTTCGTTCGGAGTAACATTGCCCATCCAGTCAGAGAGGGCCTTTTGCGCCTCACGTAACTCACCCCCCCGAATCAGCATATCCGCGTCGCGAAGCGCACCTGCCAACTCGACGGCATTGGGGGAAACTGGTCCAAGTTCGTAGGGAATTGGCATATCCGGTTCCTTTCGATGTACGCAAGGGCTGTGGTGAGCACCGCTGCCGTGTATCGGAGGAGCAGTTGCGCACGGTGTCCCTTTACAGTGCAACTGTCGGCGGGCACATTTTGGTTCCTGACGCGCATAATACCGTCATCAGTTCACGAAAGCCACTAAATAGTGGTCAGTTCTTCCGCCGCCTGCTGCGCGTCTTCGGCATCCGCTACCCTGTCCGCGATGCCGTGGTTGTAGCGATGGCGGCAAGCTGAGATACTGTCCCAGGCGGACGAGCTCAGCGCGGCAGCCGCGGCACTACGGGGGGAACCTACGTCGTTCTCGATCTGCGTTCCTGAGGAGATCGACGTGCCGGGCGAGGCGGGCATCCCGTGGCTGCACGCCATCCGCCTTGGTGGGGAACGGCTGCTCGTGGCGACCGTGACCACCGGGCGCCTCCTCCCGGCGGGTTCTCCTGAACGGGGCCGCCGCTGCTACAACGTGGTGCCCACTACCGTCGAGGTCGTGGACAAGAGAGCGCTCGTCCCGGGGGAGACCTTCGAAACGGAAGATCACCGCCTCGCCCTCGATGCGGTCGCCGCGTCCGGGGACCATACCGCAGCGGTTTGGCGATGGTGGACGTCCGACCAGCAGGAAGGCGGCCCGTGACGCTCGGCCCGAACGGTGATCCTGCGGCGACCCTTGATCGAGTACTTCGGTTCGGCGCGTGACCAAGCCAAGTGCTTTGCCCTTTTGACTTCCCGGATGATCGGACACGACGACCGCCGCGCCGTGGAGCGCTCGCATTTGACCCGGTTCCTCGACTCGCTGCGCGAACCGCCCGCGGGAAACCGAATCTTCCGCCACCGGCCCGACATGGTGATCGAGACGCCAACGGGCCGAGTAGGCATCGAACACACCCAGCTCGGGCAAAGCAGAGATGCCCAGGCCCGATCGGACGCGATGCGGTTCGAGGCCCTTGAGTCGCGCGTCGTCGAACGTGCCCAAGAGACGTTCGAGGCCGCTGGTGGCCCACAGCTGATTGTCCAAGTCAACTTCACGCGTCGACCGATGCGGAAATCGGATGTGGACGCGATCGCGGGCGGACTCGTGGCTGCCGTAAGCGAAATTATCGAATCGAATCCGAGACCGGGGGATGATCCTGAGCCCCAATTCAGATCGCGGCCGTTCGGCCGGCGCTGGACGCCGCCGGACTGATGCGCTAGCAGTGTCCCTCAGAAGTCGATCCACACATTGTAATTGCTTCCTCCCGATGGGCTACATACGAGGTAGTATCCACGACCGGAGCGGCTGCTACGGTCACCGTCCACGATATGTTGGCACCTCGGATCTTCGCGAAGAACGCGTCGAGCCTCGTCATGCACTCGCTTCCGCTGCTGCCAGGTGAGCGAATGATCCGCGGACACGTCGAACAGCAGGCCCTCGGACTGGTCCTCAGTTGGCTGCGTCGCCACCTTTCCGGCTTCGATCCACCCAACCTCTCCCCAATCCACTGTGTTACCGTCCGCTGAGACGATCTGAACCTGAACGTACTTCGGAAGGCGACAGAGGCCACGCAGCCCATAGGCCGGATCAACGGTCCGGTATACCGTCTCGTGCGTCACCGCGCTCGCACGCTGGTTGACGACGCGTGGCGCGTCGCTCGAGGGTGCCGTGAGCAGAGGAACGTCGTGGCCGTGGACGTAGACCGGTGACGCGATCGGGGTCCCCTGGGCGCACGTAGGTTCGTCCTCCTTGCACCCCAAGGCGATCACGCATACTCCCACTCCCGCAATCATCGCGGCCCCGCGCAGGGCCAATGCACCCCGGACTCGCCGTGGTGCGCTGGTCACTCCTAGAGAACGGCGCATCTGCTATTTCACGGAAGTGGCTGGCGCGGCGATCTCGCGTAGCACCGGCCGGTGCACGTCCCGCCGCTCGTAGATCTGGCGAACGGTGGAGCCGCGCCAGCTGCCGCGCCTGGCGCGAACGCCGGCGGCCTCGACGCGGGCGGGTTCACCACCGCGTGCATGACTGGGCCACCCCGGCGCCCGCGAGCTCGTCCAGGAGCATCCCCAGACCGCCCAGCAGGTCGCTCGACGCCACCAGACCGCCGTCCTCCTGCCTGGCGATCACCATGGCCTGCATGAGCGCAAGTACGTGGTCCTGGTCGCTCAGCCCCAGCTCGTCAGCCAGCACGCGCGCCCGGCGCGCCATCTCCGCGGGATCCGCCTCGTCCAGCGCTGCGGTCCCCAGGAGCTCGACGAACGCCGGCACGGCCGCCTCGGCCGCCGCGGAGAGCGGCCCCGGCCCCTTCAGCCTCTGGCGCTGGGTGTAGGTCTCCACGATCTGCCGCATGTCTTCCTCGCCGAGGAGCGCGATCGGCACGCCGAAGCGTCCGTGCTCGTAGAGGGCCCAGACGTCCGCCCCGGTGTCGTCGGTGAGGCACTTGATGTTCACTGGTCTTCTCCGCTCCCCCTGGTGAGCCGGTCAGCGATGCTCGCCATCACGTCCCGGGTGCGGTACGCCGCTGCGTCGCCGCCGAGCTCGCGCACGTGGATCAGCACGGCGAACAAAAACGCATCGCTGAACTCCCGCCCCTGCAGCCCATGCTCGGCTCCCAGCGCGGTGACGCGCGCCCACAGGTCGTCGGCCGGGATCTCGTCTCGTGACGCCGTACGCATCAGCTCCAAGAAGTCGGGCAGCGCCGCCTCGGCCCTGGCGGAGAGCCGAGAGTCGCGAAGCGGCTCAGGCACCGACCGATCCCGCCAGTTGCTGATAGTCGGTCACCGCCTGGTACCAGCCCGCCCGGTTCGTCCGCACGGAGTGGTGCGCCTCGCGCGCCAGGACGTGCGCCACGGCCGCCCAGCCCTCGGGCGGGGCCGGCACCTGCAGGGCTTCCAGGTGCCGCAGGAAGATGGCCTTGAGGGCGAAGACGACGGCCATGTGCTCCGCCTGGTCCTCGGCCTCCCGGCGTTGCGCGGGGGTGAGAGACGCCGTGTCGCCGATCATCGTGCGATCTCCAGCTCGTGGTCCTCGCGCTCGGTCCCCAGCCCCGTCTCCACCGACCGGCGCTCCGCGGCGGCGGCCGCGGACTCCGCGAGATCCGGGTACGCTTCGGCGAACTGCTGGCGCTGGTCCTCGCTCAGCCCCTCGACTTGGCGCACCAGATCCGCGCGCAGCTGGCGGGCGCGTGTAATTTTAGACGATTCGCTGCATGTCCACGTCGCGCACGCCGGCAGGAGGATTGACACGAGCTCCGGATCAGGCGAGAACATCGAGGGGGTACAGGTGCGCGATTTCGAATATCGCAACGATCACCGCCCGTATCCCCCTCTGGGGCCTTTGTATGCGAATTCCATGGATTCTACCTGACATGGACGCGAGCGCAACCTTCGACTTGGCAGTGGCTTTTCGCAGTTTCCGCAGTGGCCGCAGGGCACACACTTGCACAACGTGTACCTTCTGCCGGTCAGCCCCGCCGCGCGAGCAAGGATGCCGCGATCCCCAAGGCCCGAGGGACTACCGCTAGGACCCGCTGCGCACCTGGCGGAGCCATTCCGGGGGCGTGCTGGGCCCAACCAGCAACCCGCTGGGAGGCGCGAGTAGAGGAGACGTCGAGGCGGGCGCGCCTCGACGTAGGGATGGAGAATGCGGTGACGGTGGAAAAGTGAGAGGGATTCGATCGAGTCTGCCTAACCTGCTGTGATCCCCTTGGCGGCTCCGCCGCACCCGCCGTTGCCCCGCGCGATGCCGGCGGGGTATCAATACGAAAAAGCATCCACCAGGTCAGACCCAGCAGCGACCGCCCCCGAGGCCCGGCCGCAAGCCGCTGCATTGTCTAACGAACGACCCGTGACTCCCGTTGCCCCCGTACCTGACGAATGAAACATCGAGCGAGCAAGTTGCTCCCGCCGGGAGCAACCCACCATCCCTGGATTCGCTGGCGCTTCCAAGGAGGCGCGCTCCGCGCATACGGCGAACTTAGATCGTTGGGTGGAGGACAACCCGCACTGATTCCGCCGGGCGAACAGCTCGCAACGACGGATCCGGCGGTGGCCGTACATCTCGTTGTGGAACGAGTGAAGGCCCTGCAGGAGGAGCGCCGGAACCGGGTGCTACTCGGAATCAACCCGGACGCCGATCTCGCGGAGTTTTCCATTCACCACATCGAGGTGAAGGCAGAATCCGAGGAGTACGACCCCCAGTGGCTCGAGATCTCGGAAACCTACCTGGCTCGCGCCGTGACCTTCTTCACGCGCCTCCAACGCGCGACGGAGGAGGAGCCCGAACCTGAGCCGCAGCCTCGCAACCTCGCGACGATCAGCACCACGGACGTTCGCGAGTTCGCGGACTGGCTGAAAACCCAGCCCAACAACCGCGGCGGGTACCTGGGCCGTCAGTCGCGGCGCCAGCACCTCACCGTGCTCAGCGGGGTCTTCGCACGTGCGGTAAGCGAGGGCAAGCTGCCTGTCGGATACAACCCGGTCGCGGCGCTGCTCGACAAGCCAACCGCCCCGAAGAGCAAGACCGCATGGCTCGAGATCGACGAGCTCGCGCTGCTGCTGGAGAGCGCGCGCGTTCTCATGGAAGAAGCGCGGACCGACGGACGACGCCCGCCGCTTCCGTGCGCGTACGAGTTCCTTGCGACCTTCATCCTGACTGGCGCTCGCGAGAACGAAGTTCGCCAACTCAACATCGAGGACCTCGATTTCGCCTCGATGACCATCTTCATCGCCGGCACGAAGACCGAGGGTTCGGACCGCGCGATGCCCATGCACCCACAGCTACGGGAGATCCTCGAACCTTACGTCGAGAACCTCGGCAGGGTCGCCGGTCCCTTGTTCACGGCGCCGAACGGCGAACGCGTAGGTGACTGGCGCAAGACGCTTGACCGGATCGCCACCCGCGCCGGCTTCCCCGCGAAGCAGATTCGCACGCGTGTGTTCCGGACGTCCTACATCACGCACCGGCTCGCCTGCATCGACCATGGCGGTGCCATGGAGATGTACCAGGTCGCGCGTGAGGTAGGGCATTCGTCACTGCAGATGATCATGCGGGTCTACGGCAGGGTGCAGCGGCGGCGCATGCGGCTCACGGAGCTTGCCTTCCGCCCGGAGTCGATCGGTCCGGGCCTTCAGCCGCGGCTCCAGGCGGTGTACGCACCCCCTGCGCCGAAGCCACCCCCGCGACTGCCCGAGTCGGCGGACCTGCTGAAGCGGTTCTTCGAAGCAACCAGCGGAATGAGCACGGCTGAGATCGTGGCTGCTACCGGATTGTCGAAGGCGAGCGTCAACCGCCTCCGATCCATGTCCGACAAGACGAGTCTCCAGGATCGAACGAAGGAGAAAATCACGGCGTTCCTGTCGCGGTTTTCTGCGTCGAGCGCAGACCAGGGAACCACGCAGCCAACGATAAGACCCCGGCGAATCACCCGCATCGCAGCGTAGAATTGGACGCCACCGAGGCAGCTCTACCGCCGCCCCAGGCGGGGCTTGCCGGAACTTTCCCTGTGACTATTCCGGTGACTGCGGAATTTCAGACGAGCAAAAAGAGCAAAGGCCACACAACGCATTCCGTTGTGTGGCCTTCACTTACGTAGTAGCAGGGGGGGGACTCGAACCCCCGACCTTACGATTATGAGTCGTACGCTCTAACCGGCTGAGCTACCCTGCCACGCAGAAGGCCGGCCCGAGGACCGGCCTTCAACGGAGTAGCGGGGGCGGGATTCGAACCCGCGACCTTCGGGTTATGAGCCCGACGAGCTACCAGGCTGCTCCACCCCGCGTCATTGTCCTCCAATTTACCCGTTTCGCACCGTCGGGTCAAGGCTTCGCGGCCCCCGCGGCCGAGTCCACCGGCACGAAGCGGTAGAGCGTCTCGCCCTCGCGGATCATCCCGAAGCGCTCCCGCGCCACCCGCTCGATGGTGGCGGGGTCGCGCTCCAGCTTCAGCGCCTGCGCCTTCAGCGAGTCCACCTCGCGGCGGGTGCGGGCGAGCTGCGCCTCGGCGCCGCGGCGGTCGCGCTTCAGCCGCAGCAGGTCGACGGCCGAGTACTCGCCGCCGAACGCCGCGTAGTAGAGCGCGACCGCCAGCACGGCGCCCGCGAGCAGGTGGCGGCCCTTCGGCCTCAGCGCCACAGCCCCTTGCCGGGGTAGCGCGCGGCGGCGCCCAGCTCCTCCTCGATGCGCAGGAGCTGGTTGTACTTGGCCACGCGGTCGGTGCGGCTGGCGCTCCCGGTCTTGATCTGCCCCACCCCGGTCGCCACCGCCAGGTCGGCGATGAAGGTGTCTTCCGTCTCCCCCGACCGGTGGCTCATCACCGATCTGTAGCCGGCGGCGCGCGCCATCTCGATCGCCTCCAGCGTCTCGGTGAGGGTGCCGATCTGGTTCACCTTGATCAGGATGGCGTTCGCGATCCCCTCCGTGATGCCGCGGGAGAGCCGCTCGGTGTTGGTGACGAAGAGGTCGTCGCCCACCAGCTGCACGCCGGGGAGGCCGGTGGTCAGCGCCTTCCATCCCGCCCAGTCGTCCTCCGCCAGCCCGTCCTCGATGGAGCGGATGGGGTACTCCTCGGTCCAGCCGCGGTAGAACTCCACCATCTCGGCGGCGCTCTTCCGCTCCTGCGTGCTCTTGTGGAAGACGTAGGCGCCGTCGCGGTACATCTCCGACGCGGCCACGTCGAGCGCCAGCACCAGGTCGTCGCCGGCCCTGTAGCCGGCCTGGTCGATGGCCTGGAGGATCACCTCCAGCGCCTCCTCGTTGGTCGCCAGGTCGGGCGCGAAGCCGCCCTCGTCGCCCACCGAGGTGCTCTTCTTCTGCCCGCTGAGCACCTTCTTGAGCGCGTGGAAGACCTCGGTGCCCATCCGCAGCCCCTCGCGGAACGACGAGGCGCCCACGGGCATCACCATGAACTCCTGGAAGTCCACGTTGTTGGCCGCGTGCGCCCCGCCGTTGAGGATGTTCATCATCGGCACCGGGAGCACGTTGGCGAGCGGGCCGCCCAGGTAGCGGTAGAGCGGGAGCCCGCAGTCGTTCGCGGCGGCGCGCGCGGCGGCGAGCGACACGGCCAGGATGGCGTTGGCGCCCAGCCGGCTCTTGTTGGGCGTGCCGTCGATCTCGATCATCAGCCGGTCGAGGCCCACCTGGTCGTAGGCGTCGTGGCCCTGCAGCGCGCCGGCGAGCTCGCCGTTGGCGTTCTCCACGGCGTTCTGCACGCCCTTGCCCACGTAGCGCCCCTGGTCGCCGTCGCGCAGCTCGACCGCTTCGTGCTCGCCGGTGCTGGCGCCGCTGGGCACCGCCGCGCGCCCCGCCGCGCCGGTGTCGAGGATCACGTCCGCCTCGACCGTGGGGTTGCCGCGCGAGTCCAGGATCTCCCGCGCGCGGATCTGCTCGATGATCGCCATGTATGCCCTGGAAGCCGTGGATTTCGGATGCGTGGTACCGCCGGAAGCAGGCGGAACGTACCCCCCGGGCGCAGGGGTGTCAACGACGCGGCACGGCCCCCGTGCGTCTCGCGGGACCGGCGCCGCCACCTCGTGCCGCGAGCCCCGCGCCGGCGCACCCGGCCGTCCGGATTTGGGCATTTCGTTCGCGCGCTGGCGGGGTTGTGGCGCTGGTCCTCGGCGCTATTGCTCCCCGGAGCACGACGCCGTACGGTTGTCCATGAAAGCTCCTGAAGATGGTCAAAGTAGCCACACGCCCGGCGATGACCGGGTCGTAGCTCCGCGGCAGTGGCGAGACGTTCCCAGCCTGCTCGTGTGGGAGTTCGCCCTGGACCTGTGCACCCGGCACAGGTTGCGCAGCGTAGCCCGGATGGTGAGGCTGGCTCCCGAAACCGTGCGGAAGTTCATCAACCGCAAGGGAGTGCCCAACCTTGCCACGCGCCGCCGATTCGCGGAGCTGTACCTCGAGATGAACGCGGAGGGCGTGGTGGCGGAACAGGATGAGGGCAAGCGGTGGAAAGCGCGCCCGCGGCTGATCGAGCTCTTGCCCGGCGGGGAAGACGCCGCGCGCGAAGAGCTGGCCCGGGTGTTCGAGCTGCTGAAGCGCTTTCCCGACGAAGTGCCGCCGTCGATCGAACGGCTGCACGAGTGGATGGACCTGCAGGTGCGCGGCGAGTACTGGGCCCAGGAATACTACGGCGCGATCGCTCGTGGCGAGCGCGACCACGACGAACAGAGCTTCCTGGCGAACGTTCCGCGGCGCACCCAGACGCGCCGGAAGAGAGGCACCGCGGCAGCGGACGAGCCCGGCGACGAGTAGAGGCTCATCTCCCACAGTTGCGCGAGCGGCTTCCGCACGAGGGTCCGGGAGCCGCTCGCTTGCGTCAGCACGCCGGGTGCAGGTCGAGCACGATGGCGTCGATTCCGAGATCCGTCCCGGTGTGCGACCTCTCCAGCAGCGCGATCCGGGACCGCGTCCGGAGAGGTCGCGGGGGATGAGGCCGCGGCGGCGTCAGAATTCATCCTCGTCCTCCTCCCCCATGCCGTGCACGTAGAGGAGCGAGTGGATGGCACGCATCGCCCCCATCGCGTGCTGGGCCCAGTGGTTCTCGTAGGTGTATCGCCATTCGAACGCGATGGTCCGGCGCAGCTCCGCATCCGCGCTCTCCCACCGGCGCAGGCCTTCGTCCAGGTCGACGAAGATGTCGGTCAGGTCGTCCGCCAGCGAGGCCTCCACCGGATCGGCCTCGTCGTACGGATCGAGGAGGTCCCAATAGTAAGCGTCGTCGCCGAGCTCGTCCGCGAGCGCCTCGTTGAGGGGCCGGCTCCGCTCGACCAGGGTCACGGCCTCGTCCCGGGTGAAGTCTTCATCCGCGCCGTCCGGCAGGTCGATCTCGGCCAGGGCGGGCAGCGCCAGGGCGCCGCGGCAGAGGCCGGCGAGCAGCGGGTGCATGTCCCGCAGGAACGCGGCGACATCGTCCGGATCGCGCGTCTCTATCACCTCGCGGTAGCGCCGTGCCAGCGAGACGAACGCCTCCACGGCCTTTTCCCTGAAGCCATTCATCGCCCGGTTCATCCTCCTTGACACCGTTTCGACTGATGGATGTGCATTCCAAACGACAGAATGGGCTCACACGGAGTCAACGGAGTCAGCGGAGTCGTTCTCCGTTGACTCCGTTGACTCCGTGTGAGGATCTCTGTGCTGGTGCCTCCGAATGCACAGTCATTTGTCTGATGTGGCATTTGCCTGATCCGGTATCAGTAAGCCGCGTGCAGATCGAGCGTTACTGCGCCTCCGAGCTGGATCTCCTCCGTCCGTTCCAGCAACGCGTCCGGCACCGCGTCGGAGACGTCGCGGGGGATGAGGCCGCGGCCGCGCCCGGCGATCTCGGCCGCGCGGCCACAGTACCAGAGGCCGAGGCCCGCCGCGATGCGAGGATTGCCGCACAGGGCGAGGAAGGCGCCGGTGACGCCGCTCAGCGTGTCGCCCATCCCCCCCGTCGCGATGCCGCTGTGGCCGCCGACGCTGACGAGCGTAGGCTGACCCGCGGACGCGACGAGCGACGGTGCGCCCTTCAGCAGCACCGCGCACCCGAACTTCTCCGCCAGATCGTTCGCGGCGGCGAACGGGTCGGCGGTGATGTCGCGAGCGGACTTTCCCAGCAGGCGTGAAGCCTCGCCGGGATGCGGCGTCAGCAGGAGCGGTTGATGGATGTCGTCGCGAAGGTCGGGATGGTTCGCGAGCAGCGTGGTCGCGTCGGCGTCGAAGAGGAGCGGGCAATCGGCGGCGGAGGCGATGTTCCGCAGCAGCGCGAGCGCATCGCCGTCCGTTCCCATCCCCGGCCCCGCGACGATGGCGTCGGCCTTCGTGAACACCTCGGCATCGACCGACGCGCGGTCCTCGTACAGCGCTTCGGGGATGGAGGTCTGGATGATGGCGCGGTTGGCCTCGGGCGCGACGAGGACGGCCATGCCGGCGCCGGCCCGCAGCGCGCCCATCCCCGCCAGCACCGACGCCCCCGCCATCCCCGCGCGCCCGGCGACGATAACGACGCGGCCGAGCTGGCCCTTGTGCGCGTTCGGCGCGGCGGGCGGAAGGTGCGCGGCGGCCCATTCGCCGGTGACCAGCTCCGCGGCGAGCTCCTCGAGCGGGTCGAAGCCGATCTCCACGCAGACGATCCGCCCCGCCTGCGCACGGCCGGGGAAGAGGAGCAGCCCCCGCTTCGGCGCGCCGAAGGTGACGGTGAGGTCCGCGCGCACCACCTCGGCCGCGGCGGCGCCGGTGGTGAAGTCGATCCCCGACGGCCCGTCGAGGGCGACGATGGGACGCCCGGCGCCGTTCATCGCGCGGATCACGCGGTCGTACGGGTCGCGCGGGGCGCCGGTGGAGCCCGTGCCCAGGAGCGCGTCGACCAGCACGTCCGCGGCGGCGACGGCGGATTCCATCATCCCGATCTCCACCGTCTCCACCTCCCAGCCGTGCGCCAGCGCCGCGTCGGGCGGGCGGCTGCCGGCGGCGAGCGCGCGCACCTCGCGCCCCCATGCGCGGAGCGTGCGCGCGGCGACCAGTCCATCTCCCCCGTTGTTGCCGCTCCCGCAGGCCACGAGCACGCGTCCGGCCGGGTGGAGATGGTGGATGATGGAGGCGGCGGCGCGCCCGGCGCTCTCCATCAGCACGCGCTCGGGAACGCCGGTGCGGTCGATGGCGCGGCGGTCCCAGGCGCGCATCTCGTCCGCTGTCAGCACGGGGATGCGGCCGCGGGCATGGAAGGAGGCGGGGCGGGGGATGGACATGGCGGGCACGGGAAAAGCACGAGGCCCACGGCGGGATCGCCGTGGGCCCTGGAGGCTACTTGTAGCTCTGGCCGATGGTGCGGCCGTAGCTGATCTCGCCGTTGTCGATGCGGATGTTGAAGCCGCACTCCGGGTTGGTGCAGACCCACGCCTTGTACTTGATCGGCGCCCCGTCGCGGCCGTAGTCCGAGAGCGGCAACAGGATCCCCTGGTTGCACTTCTGGCACTGCGGAAACTCACGTTCGTCCGCCATGGCGTTCCCCCCTCACTGGTCAACCTGCTCCCCCCACCCCGGGCGCGCCCTCGCGCCCCGCGCTGCGGACAATCAGGAACGGCGCCGCAAGCCGTGTTCCAAGCTACTCAGGATTTCGCGAGTTACGAAGAATGAAGGGAAGTGTCGAGTGCTGAGTGCCAAGTGCTAAGGCTGGTCCCTCAGTCCTGCTCGATGGGGCGGGGACAGGTCCAGGGGTAGTTCTGCTCGAAGGCTTCGGCGAAGCAGAAGACGCCTTCGAAGTCGTCGAGCGAGTCGTCGTCCTGCTTCACCAGGATCCCCAGCTCCACCAGCGCGAACACGATCTCGCCGAAGTCCCGGGTGGAGCGGATCCCCCAGTAGTCCAGGACGGAGCGCGCCATGGGGCCGTAGCGCTCCAGCGCCAGGTCGCGGCACCCCACGGCCATCTCGCGGCCCGTGATGTGGCGCGCCTCGCCCAGCCGCTCGATGGTGTAGTGGAGCGCGGCCAGGATGAAGAGGTACGCCGTCTCGTGGTACATGGGATAACGCCTGCGGAGGCGCTCCATGATCGGGTCGGCCAACACGGCTCCATCCATGCGGTGGCTCTCGGGAGACTGCAGCGCCGCGGATGGCGGCGGCCCACAGGGGATCGGGCGGGCGCCACGGGGACGCCGGGAAGGCGGCGGTGCATCGGCACTTGCAGCGCCGCCGACCCTGAATACGCCGATCACGAATCCACGTTCCGGTAGAGCACCGCGTTGCCCACGTGCTCCGGCGCGAGCGCCCCGCTGGTCGCCTCGCGCAACGCCTCGCGCACCCCGCCCTCGGCGGACGCGGGGACGCTGAACTCCACGATCCCCGCGTCGCCCGCCTCCGCGTATCCGTGCTCGACCGCGGCGGCGCCCACGCGCTCCAGCACGCGCATCACCGCGGCGGTGTGCGCGTACGGGTAGCGCACGCGCAGCCGCGCCGCGACGGTGCCAATCCGCCGCGGCGCCGCCTCCAGCGCCAGCGCCGCCGCCTCGCCGTACGCGCGCACCAGCCCGCCGACGCCCAGCTTCGTCCCCCCGAACCAGCGCGTGACGATCACCAGCGCGTCGGTGAGCCCCGCGCCCTCGATCGCCGCCAGGATCGGCGCCCCCGCGCTGCCGGAGGGCTCGCCCGCGTCGTTCGCGCGCGCCACGCCGGCGCGCAGCCGCCACGCGGAGCAGTGGTGATTCGCGTCCCACATTGCCTTCTCGCGCGCGGCGAGGAGGGCGCGCGCCTCCTCCTCCGAGGCCACGTGCGCCGCGTACGCGAGGAAGACCGACGCCTTGACCCGCGTCTCCGCCTCGCCCGGCCCCGCCAGCGTCAGGAAGTCGTCGCCCGCCACGCCGCTACCGTTCGCCTCCCGCGGATGAACGTGGGTGGTCCACGATCTCCCGAACGGTGGCATCCAGCCAGGTCAGCAAGGTATCAGCAGGAATTCTCGCGGGAGGAAGCTGCTGGATGCGCAGACGCAGCTTCCGGGGGTTCACCAGCCTTTCCACGAGCAGCGTTCGCACGAAGTCGCGATCTTTCTCCCGGAATGCAGCGAGCTTGCTGGCCGCCAGGTCGTGCGCCTCCAGGCACCGGCCCATGCCATCACCTCGTCCCGCGCTCACCGTGACCGTCCGTCGCTCCCAGCCGGCGGGAAGCACTGCAGCTTCGATCGTCAGGCCGTGAACGTAAAACCCATGGGTTGCGTGAAAGGTCGAATCCTCACCCAGCGCTCCATCGATTTGATCTGCAACCGCGGGATCGCCCGATCCCGGCGCGATGTCCACTTCAATGGATTGCCGCAGGTTGGCGCTGGCGTCCGGGAATTTCCCAAGAATGGACTGAGAGCCAAATACGATGACCCTGTCTTCGCTCGCCACATCGCAGGCTGCGCGAATCGCATGTTCAAGCTGCTCGCGGTTCATGTTACCGTCTCCTCGGCCATTCGCCTCCGCTCATCGGGAGTGAGCGACATGATGAAGGGGTTCGTCTGGCGTAGTCGGGCCGAGCGCTCGTCCACGCGAAGAAGCACGTACTGGATCGTAGAAATCGGTGCGCTTTCGAGAAGGAGCAGCCACTCTCGGAGGTCTGCCACCTCTCTGGGCGATGTAGTCTGCATTCGGTGCACAACCCAGGTCCTGGCCCGCTGTGGCAGACTCGGGTCTCGGTCGAGCATGCGGACGATCCACATGGCGCGGCGCAGTGATTGGTCCTCTCTCTCGACGTGGAGTCTTGCCTTGCGAGGCGGTCTGGGTTCGCTGGTCGAGCTCCCTGCGAGCAGCAATGGATTCGGGCCGTAAACCACGGTGACGGTTTCCATCCGTTCCCGTTCAGCCGCCGGCACAGCGGCGATGTCCGGAACCGTTCTGACAGTGAGCTCCAGTATCACGCCAAACCTTGCCGACAGCTCAGCGAGTACATCCCTGAGCTCATCCTGGATTGCGTTCACGTGTTCTGAACTTCCGATTACGCCGAAGCTTAACGGAGCACGAGGACTCGGCTGGGTGCCCTCGTCCAGCCACGCCGATTTGATCGAATAGCTCGATCGTGACACCATCTGCGCCAACTCGTCCGTGAGCTGCTTCTTCTCCAGTGCCTCGGTTCTAAACAGGAGCTGGAGGGTAGGGGTCAGCGGATGGGCTTCCCGGATTGCGATCACCTGGCGTGTGCCCGTACCTACCGCTGCGATCGTGCCGGTATCGAACAACCGGGGTAGCGCTTTGACCACGCCGGCAGTAGAAATTCCTGAGCGGCGCGCGATTTCCGTCTTCGATAGCGGTGACCCCGCCAAGCACAGCTCACGGAGGATCCTGACGTTCGCTTCACTCGAAAAGATCCAGTTGAGCGGCGTTTCCAGAACGCTCCGTCGCGACTCTCCGATCTGCATCTGAAACTCCCCGTTTTTAACTTGATTCACTTTACTTGAATCAAGTTAACGAAACGCGAGTGTAATGTCCATAGTTTGTTCGTAAGATCGGGCTGGGCTTATACCAAAGCCGGGATAGCGCTGGTGCATCTCACTGACTCGCGTGCTGACGCGGTTATAGATCCTTCGGCCTGCAAGTTGTTTCACGATCGAGGATTGCAGCTTGGCCGGCCTCAGGATGACGTCGTTGGGGTGGGCGCGTAAGCACAAAGTGTTCAGGCGGATTTGGTATTATCCTACAACGAAAGCGGCTCCCCGGCAGATGCCGGGGAGCCGCAGCGCACTCAAGACCGTGAACTCAGTAGCCGGCCGCGACCTCGGCCTGCTCCAGGTAGTACTCGAGGCCCAGGTGGGTGATCTGCTCCTCGCCCATCAGCCAGCGCAGCGTGTTCTTGAGCTTCATCTGCTGGATGAACAGGTCGTGCTCCGGGTAGAGCCCCTCGGCCGTCATCGGGCTCTTCAGGTAGAACGAGAGCCACTCCTGGATCCCGCCCAGCCCGCTGCGCGAGGCCAGGTCCAGGAAGAGCGCCAGGTCCAGCACGATCGGCGCGGCCAGGATGCTGTCGCGGCAGAGGAAGTCGACCTTGATCTGCATCGGGTAGCCCAGCCACCCGCGGATGTCGATGTTGTCCCACCCCTCCTTGGCGTCGCCGCGCGGGGGGTAGTAGTTGATGCGGACCTTGTGGTAGAAGTTCTTGTAGAGGTCCGGGTACGAGTCCGGCTGGAGGATGTGCTCCAGCACCGAGAGCTTGCTCTCCTCCTTGGTCTTGAAGCTCTCCGGGTCGTCCAGCACCTCGCCGTCGCGGTTGCCCAGGATGTTGGTGCTGAACCAGCCGTCGAGCCCCAGCATGCGCGCCTTCAGCCCCGGCGCGATGATGGTCTTGATCAGCGTCTGCCCGGTCTTGAAGTCCTTGCCGGCGACCGGCACGCCGCGCTCCTCGGCCAGCTTCACCAGCGCCGGGAAGTCGACCGAGAGGTTGGGCGCGCCGTTGGCGTAGGGGACGCCCTCCATGATCGCCGCGTACGCGTACAGCATGGACGGGGCGATGGAGTCGTCGTTGGCGTCGAGCGCCGCCTCGAACGCCTCCAGCGACTGGTGCGTGGGGCCGGCCTTGATGTAGATCTCGGTGGAGCCGCACCACACCATCACCAGCCGGTCGCACCCCTTCTCCTGCTTGAAGCGGCGGATGTCCTCGCGCAGCGCCTCGGCCCAGGCACGCTTGCTGGTGCCGGGCTTCACGTTGATCCCCTCCAGCTTCTTCACGTAGCGCTGGTCGAAGGCCGCCGGCATCGGCTTGATGGACTGCAGGAAGTCCTTGATGGGCTCCACGTGCTCCCACTTGTCGAGCACGCCGGCGTTCAGCGCGCTCTCGTAGGCGTCCTGCGGGAAGGGGTCCCAGGCGCCGAACTCGATGTCGCCGAGCCCGGCCAGCGGCACGAAGTCGCTGATGAGCGGGGAGCGGCCCTCGGTGCGCTTGCCCAGGCGGATGGTGCCGTACTGGGTGAGGCTGCCGATGGGCTTCGCCAGCCCGCGGCGCGCCAGCTCCACCCCGGCGATCAGGGTGGTGGAGACGGCGCCCAGGCCGGGGAGAAGGATGCCAAGCCGGCCCCCGGCGGGGCGCGGCGCGTACTGGTCGGTGCGCACGGTGATTACCTGTTGACGGGTTCTGGAACGCTCCGGGGCGCGCCCGGCGCGGAAGGCTGCTGCGTGGCCGTGAGGTGGCGGCTCACCCAGTAGATGCGGTAGATGGCGGTCAGGTTGGTGAGCACCGCCATCGCCAGCATCACCCAGGTGAGCACCGCGCCCCGGTGCCACGAGCCGAAGAAGAGCGAGCTGCCGCCCAGCAGGATGATGCGCTCGGCGCGCTGCATCAGCCCCACCCGGCAGTCGATCCCCAGCGCCTCGGCCTTGGCGCGGGTGTAGCTCACCATCAGCGAGCCGGCCATGGCGGCGGCCACCACGTAGGCCATCCACGGCTCGCCGATGTTGGGCTCCTTCCCCAGGTACAGGCTCATCACCCCCAGCATCACCACGATCTCGGCGATGCGGTCGGTGGTGCTGTCGTAGAAGGAGCCGAACACCGTCTGGCGCCCGGTGCGGACGGCGATCTGCCCGTCCACGATGTCCATCAGGCCGCCCAGCAGCACCAGGGCGCCGCCGGTCTGGATGTGGAAGAGGAAGTACGCCAGCCCCGCCGCCAGGTTCACGAAGACCCCGACGGTGGTGACCCAGTTGGGGTTCACCCGGCGGCGCACGAGGAAGTCGAGCGGGCGCAGGAGCAACCTCGCCATCCCCGCCCTCCAGGCGGACGGCTGCAGCTTCAGCACCGCGGTGTCACGAGGTGAGGATGATCCGGCTCTGCTCGCCGGCCTCGATTCCCTTCGCGATCTCCTCGTCGATGCGCATCATCAGCCGGTCGAAGTTGGACCGCGCGGCCTCGAACGCCTGGTAGTTCGGGCTGGCCTGCACCCCGGTGGCCACGCGCTCGTACTCCTCGCGCTCGGCCTCGCCGGGCTCCTCGCCCCGCTGCAGGGCGGCGCCGATCCCCTCCTGCAGCTCGCTCAGGCGGTTGATCCCCGCCACCGCTTCGCGGTCGTCGGAGAGGCGCTCGTTGGCGCGCTTGAGCGCCTTGTACTCGTCGCTCTGCGCGACCAGGCGCCCCACCTCGCGCGCCTTCTCCCAGATCTGCTCCATCTCTATTCGTCTCTCTCGGTCGATGCCAGTGTCGTGCGTCCGCGGCCGGGCCCCCTCACCCGAAAAAAGGCGATCATAACTGCCAATCGCCTTTTTTCGACCTCTCCCAACTGCGGGAGAGGTAAAGGCAAAGCAGGAGATGCGGGGGCACCGCGGACGCGCAAATTCAATCACCCCCCTGTCACCCGGCCGTCACCCGGCCCGTCAACCTGTCCCCCGCCATCCCGCTCAGCCCCGCGCGAGCTCGGCGGTGACGATGCGGTCGCGGCCGGCCAGGTCGGCGATCACGCGCGGCTCGGCGAAGGCGCCGGTGGCGCGGACCAGGGCGGTGACGGCGCCGGCCTGCCCCGCGCCGATCTCCATCGCCAGCAGCCCGCCGGGCTCCAGGTGCGCGGCCGCCTCGTCCACCAGCGGGCGGATCACGTCCAGCCCGCCGGCCCCGGCGAAGAGCGCCCCCGCCGGCTCCCAGTCGCGCACCTCGGGGTCGAGCGCCGCGCGCTCCTCGTCGCCCACGTAGGGCGGGTTGGAGACCACCACGTGAAAGCGCTCGCCGTCGGTGGCCTGGTACAGGCTCCCCAGGCGGAAGTCGACCGGGGCGTCCGGCGCGGCCTCGCGCGCGTTGGCCCGCGCGACCTCCAGCGCGTCGGGCGAGACGTCGACCGCGACCACGCGCGCGAAGGGGCCCTCGGTGGCCAGGGCCAATGCGATCGCGCCGGAGCCGGTGCCCACGTCGAGCGCGGTCAGCCCGTCGCGCCCCTCGGCCCAGTCGAGCACCGCCTGCACCAGCCGCTCGGTCTCGGGGCGGGGGATCAGCACCCGCGCGTCGACCCGCAGCACCAGGTCGCGGAAGGCGGCGGCGCCGTCAATGTACTGCAGCGGCTCGCGCTTCGCACGCCTGAGCAGGCGCGTCTTGAACGCCGCCATCTCGTCGGGGCGCAGCGGGCGGTCGTGCTGGAGGTAGAGGTCCAGCCGCTTGAGCCCGAGCGTGCCCGCCAGCAGGTGCTCGGCGTTGAGGCGGGCGTGGTGAAACCCCTTCTCCCCCAGATAGTTCGCCGTCCACCCCAGCAGCTCCATCACCGTCCAGCGCTTCTCCATCGCGGCGGCAGCGTCTCCAGTGTGGGTGGGCTCAGCACTCAGCACTCAGCACTCAGCACTCAGCACTCAGCACTCAGCACTCGTCAGGCGGCGCGCTCGGACTGCGAGGCCAGCTTCAGCGCCTCCAGCAGCTCGCCCAGGGCGCCGTCGAGCACCTGCGGAAGGGCGTGCGTGGTCCACCCGATGCGGTGGTCGGTCACGCGGCTCTGCGGGAAGTTGTAGGTGCGGATCTTGGCCGAGCGGTCGCCGGTGCCCACCTGCAGGCGCCGGTCGCGGGCGCGCTCCGCCTCCTGCTCGGCGATGCGCGCGTCGAGCAGGCGCGAGCGCAGGACGCTCATCGCCTTGTCCTTGTTCTTGTGCTGGCTCTTCTCGTCCTGGCAGGTCACCACCAGCCCCGTGGGAAGGTGGGTGATGCGCACCGCGCTGTCGGTGGTGTTCACCGACTGCCCGCCGGGCCCCGAGCTGCGGTAGACGTCGATCTTCAGGTCGCCGGGGTTGATCTGCACGTCGACCTCCTCGGCCTCGGGGAGCACGGCCACCGTGGCGGCGGAGGTGTGGATGCGCCCCTGCGCCTCGGTGGCGGGAACGCGCTGCACCCGGTGCACCCCGCTCTCCCAGCGCAGGTCGCCGTAGGCGTTGGGGCCGCGCACCACGAACACCGCCTCGCGGTAGCCCCCCGCCGCGCCCTCGGAGAGGGAGACCAGCTCCGTCTTCCACCCGCGGCTGTCGGCGTAGCGCTGGTACATGCGGAAGAGGTCGCCGGCGAAGAGCGCCGCCTCGTCGCCGCCGGTGCCGGCGCGGATCTCCACCACCGCGTCGCGGTCGTCGAGCGGGTCACGGGGAACGAGGAGCGCCTTGAGCTCCGTCTCCAGCCGCTCCACGTCTGCCGTGAGCTGCTCGATCTCGGCCTTCGCCATGGCGGCCATCTCGGGGTCGCCCTCGCTCTCGGCCAGGAGCGCGCGGGCACCGTCGAGGTCGCTCCGCGCCCGGTCCAGGCGCGCGGCCGCCTCCACCACCTGGGCGAGCGTCGAGTGCTCGCGGCTCAGGTCGCGGAGGCGCTTGGGGTCGGCGTGGATGCCGGGGTCGGCGAGCTGCGTGGACAGGTCGTCGTGGCGCTCCCGGGCCTCGCGGAGGCGGTCTTCCATGGGCGGTGAAAGAAGAGCCGGGGTCGCGGCCCCGGCTCTTTCGTCACTTCGCGTCCGTGCCGGCGTAGCGCTGCCGGAAGCGCTCGATGCGTCCGGCCGTGTCCATCAGCTTCTGCTTGCCGGTGTAGTACGGGTGGCACTGCGAGCAGATCTCGACGTGGATGTCCTTGCTGGTCGAGCGGGTCTGCCAGGTGTTGCCGCAGGCGCAGTGCACCGTCACGGTCTGGTAGTTGGGATGGATATCCGCCTTCATGGCGCACCCTGCCTGTTCGTTGTCGTCGTGCTTCGAAATCGCGAGAAGCCCGTAAGATAGCCGGATTTGCGGGATGAAGCAACCCGCTGCGGTCCGTGTGCGCCCGTGCTCAGCCGGGGACGATCCCGTCGACCTCGTCCGGCGGACTTGGCGACCGGCCGGTACGCCGCGAGATTCCGTGCCGTCTCTCCATCTGTTCCCCTCCGCCGCTTCGGACCATGCGCCGTTTCCTCCTCGCAGCCATCGTGCTTTTCACCGCGGCGCCCGTCACGGCGCAGTCCACGCAAGAGTTCCGGAGTACCGCCGCGGGCTACAGGCTCCAGCTTCCCGCGCAATGGCGCCGGCTGCCGGACGAGCAGGCGAACGTGGTGCGGCGGGCCGCGGCGCAGCTCGGGATGACTGATCCCATCGAGGCCGTGTACCGGGTGACGGAATCTCCCACCCTGCTGCCGATGGTGACCGTGGCCACTCTCGACCTGGGTGAGCGGATGTCGCGCCAGCGGTTCCGCGAGGAGATGACCGGGGCGGATGCGCGGGCCGGGATGCAGTCGGGCGCCGACATCGCCGCCACGGCGGAGCGGTCCGGGCGGATGGGCGTGCCGATGTGGGACGAGGAGAACGGCGCCGTCTGGACGCGCGGGGAGATGCAGTCCGGCGGCCGGTCGTCGGCGTTCGCGTGGACGGTCGCCATGCTGCACCCCGGCGGCCGCAAGGCGATCACCCTCACCTACACCGGCGTCCCGGGCGAAGACGAGGCCCGCATCCGCGCCGACCTGCTCGCCATCGTCCGCTCCCTCCGCGTAGACTGACGCGAGGCTCGGGCTGACGGCGGTCTCATGCAGAGGCGCGGAGGAACGGAGAGGCGCGGCGCGGCTACGCCTCCGCGGGGAGGTCGATCTCGCGGCCCTCCTCGGCGGAGCGGTAGGCGGCCTCCATCACGCTCATCAGGCGCACGTGCTCGGCGGGGGCATCGGCGGGCTTCTCGCCGCGCGCCATCTCCACGAAGTGCTGCAGCTCGTTGCGGTAGCTGGCGGTGAAGAGGTTCTCGGTGTTGGGCGCCAGCGACGGGGCCACGTCCACCAGCCCGGTGTCCATCTGCCGGTAGACCTGGAGCGGCGACAGGGTGCCCGAGCCGGCGGTGCCGAGCACGTGCATGAACTGCCGGTCGCGGCGCGAGATCAACGCCCAGGTGACCTCGAGGTTGATCAGCCGGTCGCCTTCCAACCGGAGCAGCAGCGCCGCGGCGTCTTCCACCTCGGCGCCGGCGGGGCGGTGGATGTGCGCGGAGACGCGCAGCGGGCGCGGATAGCCGAAGGTCCACAGGGCCAGGTCGAGCATCTGCAGCCCCAGGTCCATCAGCGCGCCGCCGCCGGCCGCGCGGCTCTGGCGCCAGGAGCGCAGCCGGCCGCTGGGCTTGGTGCGGTTCAGCCACCCCGTCTTCAGGTAGTAGGCGTCGCCCAGCTCGCCGCTCACGATGAAGGAGCGCAGCGCGCGGGCGTCGGGGCGGAAGCGCTGGTTCATTCCCACCAGCAGCCGGCCGGCGGCGCCCTCCTCCTCCAGCACGCGCCGCACGCCGTCGCCGGTGAGGGCGAGGGGCTTCTCGCAGAGCACGTACTTCCCGGCCTTCAGCGCCGCGCGGACGTTCTCCTCGTGGCGGTGGCTGGGGGTGCAGACCACCACGGCGCGGATGGACTCGTCGTCCCAGATCGCGTCCGCCTCCACCGCGCGGGTGCCGTAGCGGTCGGCGATGGTGCGGGCGGTGTGCGCGTCGCGGTCGCTCACCGCGGCGATCTCCACCCCGCGCATCCGGCTCAGGATGGGGAGGTGGACGACCTGGGCGATGGCGCCCGCGCCCAGCACGGCGATGCGGACAGGCGGTCGATGGACGGTCACGTGGGCCTCGTCGTCTGGTCGATGCGCCTCGCCGGCAGCGTCGCGCGCGCCGGCTGAGGCCCCTCACCCGAAAAAACATGTGAGACAAACCCCCGTCTCACATGTTTTTTCGACCTCTCCCAAACAACATGGGAGAGGTTGACGGCAACAACAACCGCAACTACGGCTGCGCGCGGCGATCGGATCCACAGTCGCGAGCGCAGCGAGCCTTCAATCACCCTCTCCCGCGGTTGGCCCGCAGTTGGGAGAGGGTCGGTTCGGGCGGACGCACCGGGCCTTCGTCCGAACCGTGGCCGGGTCCGCCCGAGCCGGGGTGAGGGGTCGTCAATACATCCGCTCGAGGCGGATCCCCGGGTAGTAGGCCTCCAGGATGGTGCGGTAGTCCTGCCCGGCGCGGGCGCGGCCCATGGCGCCGACCTGGCACATCCCGATCCCGTGGCCCCAGCCGCCGCCCTCGGCCACGATGGCGGCCACCCCGCCGCCCGAGCGCTCCAGCCGCACGTCGAACTTGCTGCTGTTCAGGATGCCGCCGCGCGCCGGCGCCAGGATCCAGCGCACCCGGTCGCGCCCCACCGTGAAGCTCCCCGCGTCGGTCTCGATCCGCATCGCGCGCACCCGGCCGGAGGGGGTGCGCGAGAGCACGTCGACGTCCTCGATCTCGCGGATGCGGCGGCCGCGCAGCGAGTCGGCCAGGGTGCGGTTGAGCACCGAGACGAGCTGCGCGTGCGTCCACCGCTCCGTCCAGGTGAAGCGGCTGGAGGCGCGGTCGTACGCCTCGCCGGTCCGCGGGTCCACGTCCTCCACCGAGACCAGGTAGGGGACGGGGCGGACGTTCCACACCTCGTCGATGGCGGCGGTGCGGCCGGCGCAGGTGGAGTGGTAGTAGGCGTCGATCGGCCGGCCGCCGTACGTGGCCACCTCGCCCGCGGTCTCGCGGACGGCGCGCGAGATCATTTCCCGCTCGGCCGCCACGCCGCCGTACACCTGGTCCTGCGTTCCCGGGTAGACGTCGAAGCCCAGCGCCGCGCGGCCGCCCATGTGCGCCACGGCGTAGGTCCGCGCCGCCACCGCCTGCGCCTTCACCGCCTCGTATGCCGACTGGTCCACGTCGCCCGTCTCGCGCGGGACGACGCCGAGGAGGTAGCTCTCCAGGTCGAGACGGTTGACGAAGGTCAGCCCGCCGCGCCCCGCGCGCTGCACCAGGATGGCGCCGCGATACGTCGTGCCGCGCACCTCCACCACGCCGCCGTCCGCCGCGCGCACCACCACCGGCGGCTGCAGCCCGTAGCGGGTGCGGCCGACCACGCTCCCGTTCGCGTCCACCACCGTCATCGCGATGGAGCCGTCCGGGTCGGCGGCGAAGGCGAGGCTGCGCCCCTGCTGCAGCTCGTCGATGTTGTCGCCGCGCTCCGTCTCCACCGTCAGGCCGGAAGGGGAGGAGACGATCCCCGCGGGGGTATCGACCACCAGTCCCACCCTGACCGGCGGCGCGCTCGCGGCGGGCGGCGGCTCGTCGCGGACGGGCGGCGGGGGCGGCGGCTCCGGCGCGGGCGCGGGGGCAGGGCGGGGAGGGGGGTAGACGGGGACGGGGCCGTAGCGTGGCTCACGCCTCCCGCCGCACGCCGCCAGCGAGGCGAGCGCGGCGATGGCCACGACGTCAGCCCAGCGCCGCACGCAGCGCCTCCCGTCCTCGGCCGATGGTCTCCTCCACGTCCTGGTCCGTGTGGGCGGTGGAGGTGAACCCCGCCTCGAACTGCGAGGGGGCCAGGAACACCCCGCGCTCCAGCATCCCGTGGAAGAAGTGGTTGAAGAGCGCCACGTCCGCCGTCTTCGCGTCGTCGAAGCTGCGCACGGGGCCGGCGGCGAAGAACATCCCCCACATCGACCCCAGGCTCCCGCCGCACGCGGGGACGCCGAGCTCGGCCGCGTTCGCCAGCAGCCCCTCCACCAGCCGCGCCGTCCTCCGCTCGAGCGCGGGATAGGGATCGTCGTCGCGGAGGATGCGGAGCTGCGCGAGGCCGGCCGCCATCGCCAGCGGGTTGCCGGAGAGCGTCCCCGCCTGGTAGACGGGGCCGACCGGGGCGACGTGGTTCATCACCTCCGCCCGGCCGCCGTACGCGCCGACCGGGAGGCCGCCGCCGATCACCTTCCCCAGCGTGGTCAGGTCCGGCCGCACGCCGAAGCGCGCCTGCGCGCCGCCGCGGGAGACCCGGAAGCCGGTCATCACCTCGTCGAACACCAGCAGCGCTCCGTCCGCCTCCGTGATCCCCCGCAGCGCCTGCAGGAATCCGTCGGCCGGGGGGATGAAGCCGGCGTTCCCCACCACCGGCTCCAGGATCACCGCCGCGATCCGCCCCGGGTGCGCGCGGAAGACCGCCTCCACCGCCTCCGGGTCGTTGAACGGCGCGGTCAGGGTGAGCTTCGACAGCTCGGCGGGGACGCCGGGGGAGTTCGGCAGCCCCAGCGTGGCGACGCCGGAGCCGGCCTTCACCAGGAACGAGTCGCCGTGCCCGTGATAGCAGCCGTCGAACTTGAGGATGAAGTCGCGCCCCGTGAAGCCGCGGGCCAGGCGGACGGCGCTCATGGTGGCCTCGGTGCCGCTGCTGACGAAGCGGACGCGCTCCATCGACGGCACCAGCTCGCGCACCAGCTCCGCCAGCTCCACCTCGGCCTCGGTCGGCGCGCCGTACGACGTGCCGCGCGCGGCGGCGTCGGCGATGGCGGCGAGCACGGCGGGGTGCGCGTGGCCCAGGATCAGCGGACCCCAGGAGAGCACGTAGTCGATGTACTCGTTCCCGTCCACGTCGCGGATGCGCGACCCGCTCGCGCTCGCGACGAAGAAGGGCTCGCCGCCGACCGCGCGGAAGGCCCGCACCGGCGAGTTGACGCCACCGGGCGTGACGGCCTGCGCGCGCCGGAAGAGCTCGGACGAGCGCGTGCTCCCGCTCACGAGCGGAAGTTGCCGAAGCTCAGCTCCAGCCCGAAGTCCTGCTTCTTCAGGTGGGCGATCACCGCCTGCAACTCGTCGATGGAGGGGGAGGTGACGCGCACCTGCTCGTCCTGGATCTGCGCGTTGACCTTCTTGAAGCCGGCGTCCTTGATGGCGCGGACGATCTCCTTCCCCTTCTCGGTGCTGATCCCCTGCACCAGGGTCACGGTCTGCCGCGCCTTGCCGCCGAACGCCTGCTCCACGTCGCCGTAGTCGAGGTTGCGGATGGGCACGCCGCGCTTGATCAGCTTGCTCTGGATGACGTCGACCAGCGCCGTGAGCTTGTAGTCGTCGTCGGCCAGCAGCTTGAGGGTGCCGTCCTTCTTGGAGAAGTCGATCTCGGCGGTGGCGCCCTTGAAGTCGTAGCGCTGCTGCACCTCCTTGCGCGCCTGGTTCACCGCGTTGTCGACCTCCTGCAGGTCCACGGTGGAGGTGATGTCGAAGGTGGCGGTCTTTGCCATCGGTCGTTTCGCCTGGCTGTTCTGAGGGAGTGTACGGCGCAATGTAGGCGGGCCCGCCAAGCTGGGGCAAGCGACCGGCCGCCGTTGCCGGAACCACGGCGGCGGGGAGGACGCGATCTCTGCGCCATCCGTTTTGTGCCTGTGTGCGTAATTTCCCAACTTGGACCGACAGAGGATGCAAAAGGGTTGCGCAACGGACTCATTGGAGCAGCTTTGTGGTAAACAGGTTGAGGAATACCATTATGTCGCACTTCAAGAGTTTCCTTGTCTTCTGCTCCATCGGTGCTTAACATGGGAGGTGCCCGTATCTTTTCCGACGATGTTTAATGAATTGTCGGGCGGGCGGTCCTTCCCCCACTCCCCCGGAGGTGCTCATGAAACACGCCGCCCTGATCCTCGCCGCCGTGCTGGCCGTCCCCACGTTCGCGGGGTGCGACAAGGCGCCCACCGCCAGCGCGCGTGGGCGTGACGCCGGGACCGTAGACGCCCGCCACACGGGCCCGGCCAACATCAGCGTCGTGGCCGCGGTCAGGCTGTCCTCCGGCTACACCCTCGGCGTCGTGGCGTCGAACAACGCCAGCAGCGTGACCACGGGCACCGCCGTGGCCTACTCGGCCACCGGCGACGTGGTCCTCTCCGTCGACATCAACTGCATCAACAAGTCGGGCGGACACGCCAAGCTGTCGGGCACCGTCAACGAGAGCAGCGACGCCAGCATCGAGGGCGACGACGCGTACTTCGAGGTGAACGACGCCGCGATCGACCAGGCCAACACCATCAACCTGGCTGCGGCCACTGAAGGCCCCACCTGCCTGCAGAGCCCGGAGTACGACCTGGCGAACATCGCGGCCGGCACCGTCATCGTGAACTGAAGAAGCAGGCCTTACGCAGAGATGAAAGAGGCGCGGAGAGGAACTGTTCCTCTCCGCGCCTCTGCGTCTTCGTGTGAGACCTGCCGTGCTTACACCAGCGCGACCGCCGGCTCTTCCTCGACCACCGCGACCGGCCTCGCCGCGACGGTCGACGGCGGCGGCGCCAGCTCGCGCCCCGGGATCGGCGCCAGCGCCCGCTGCTCGCACCAGGCACGGTAGCCGGGGAGCTTCAGCAGGCGGAAGAGGTGCCGGTTCATGGCGTCGCAGAGCAGCACCTCGGTGAGCTGGTACTGCCCGCCGCGCGAGAGCCGCAGGTCGCCCACCACCTCGTCGGCAATGGCCAGCAGGCGCGAGCGCGGGATGGCGTCCTTGAACTCCTCCACCTGCTCTTCCACCCACTCCAGGTAGGCGCGGCGCAGCGAGCGGGGCGATTGCGCGTTCATGGGCGTACCTCTGCCATGCGGCGTGCGCGAGGGTTGCGGTGCAATAGAACGGTTGAGGGTGGAGGACGGAATTGCGTACGGCTGCGGTAACGTAACTTCAGGCCCGCGCCGCATCAAGGGTTGCGTGCGCAAGATCCTGCGCGCAGCGCCGGCAGAAAAGTTTGTCTTTGCGGTCCACGTCGGCAATGTCGCGGGAAGGATACATCACGCAAGCGCGGTCGGCACAGTGCTCCAGCCCCGCCGCGTGCCCCATCTCGTGCACGCACACCTTGACCGCGCGCTCCAGCAAAGCCGTTGCGGTGCTTCCACTTCCCGCGTCAAGAGGGGCCAGCCCCACGACGGCGCACCCCGCCCCCACCGCCGCCTCGCCGAACACCCGCCCGTGCCCGGGCGCCCGCAGCTCGCCCCCGCTCACCGCCAGCAGCCACGCCTCGCGCGGGTCCACCCGCTCCGCGTCGGCGCGCGCGATCAGCGCGTCGAGCAGCGCGCCGGAGAGCGCTTCGCCCTCCGCCGCCAGCGGCTCGCCGACCTGGTGCCGGGTGGGGAGGAGCGCGTCGAGCTCGGCGCCGAGGGCGTGCAGGAGCTCCAGCGCGACGCCGCCGGCGGGGATCAGCTCCAGCCGGCGGCGCGGGGAGGTGCGGCGGGGCACGCGCGTCAGGCGGCGGGCTCCGCCGGCGGACGGACCACGCGGCGCACCACTCCGCGCGTGGCGATCACGGTGCGCGCCACCTCGGCCATGCCGCGGCCGCGGTGCTGGCTCTCGCGCTGCAGCAGCCGGTAGGCGTCGTCTTCGCTCACCCCGCGCAGCTCCATCAGGATCCCCTTGGCGCGCTCCACCAGCTTGCGCTCGTCCATCTTCCGCGAGAGCGCGCTCACCTGCCCGTGCAGCGCGCTCCACTCCAGGAAGCGCGCCGAGGCCAGGCGGATGGCCGGCACCAGTCGCTCCACCCCCGCGGGCTTGCTGAGGTAGTTGAAGACGGGGAGCTCGGCCGCGCGGTCCACGAACTCGGGGCAGTCGTGGCCGGTGAGGACGATCACGGGGATGGGGCGCGCGCGGGTGATCCGGTCGATGGCCTCGAGCCCCGACATGTGGGGCATCTCCACGTCGAAGATGGCCAGGTCCGGCTTCTCGCGCGCGGCCAGGCGCACCGCCTCTTCGCCGTCGCGGGCGGGGCCGACCACCTGGTGGCCGATCAATGTCAGCAGCTCCGCGAGCGACTGGGCGCTCGCGGCTTCGTCGTCCGCCACCAGGATCCGCATCGTCCCTCCCGCGTTTCCGACCCGTCCGCTCGCGACGCGGAGAGGACCACGGCGACCGGAGCCGCCGCGCCGCCCCGGCACCGGCGAGGGCTGGGGGTGGCATTTCTCGTACCGCGTGGCGGACGCGGACGGGCGCCCCCGCGTGGACCCGCGCCGGTCTTTCATGGGGGCAGAATGGGACATACCCGCTCCCGGGGCGTTCCATCGAGCCAGGCAGCCGATGCCGGCCACTCTCCCCGCGCTGCCGGGACTGGACTCCGCCTTCCTCGAGACGACGGGGCAGTGGCTGCCGACGAGAGGGTTCAACCCGCGGTCTCCATCCCGTAGCGGAGGAGCTTGCGGTAGAGGGTGGAGGGATCGATGCCCAGCACCTCCGCCGCGCGCGTCTTGTTGCCGCCCTCGGCCTGCAGCACCCAGTGGATGTAGGCGCGCTCGATGATCTCCAGCGTGGGGTTGGGCGGGAGGCTGGCCTGCACCAGCGGCTGCGGCGCGCGCTCGGTGATCCGGGCCGGGAGCGCGCCGGGGCCGATCTCCTCCCCGGGCGTCATCACCGCCGCCCGCTCCAGCGCGTTCTCCAGCTCGCGCACGTTGCCGGGCCAGTCGTACCCCTGCATGGCCTCCAGCGTCTCCGGGGCCAGCCGCACCTGCCGCCCGCGGCTGGCGGCGAAGCGCTGCAGGAAGTGCGCGGCCAGCAGCGGCACGTCGTCGGCGCGCTCGCGCAGCGGCGGGAGGTGCAGGGTGATCACGTTCAGCCGGTAGAAGAGGTCGCTGCGGAAGCCGCCGCGGCGGATCTCCTCGTCCAGGTCGCGGTTGGTGGCGGCCACGATGCGCACGTCCACCGGCACCGCCTCGGTGGCGCCCACGGGGATCACCTCGCGCTCCTGCAGCACCCGCAGCAGCTTCACCTGCGTGGCGGGGGACATCTCCCCCACCTCGTCCAGGAAGAAGGTGCCCCCCTTCGCGGCCACGAACAGCCCCTGCTTGTCGCGCACCGCGCCGGTGAAGGAGCCGCGCACGTGCCCGAAGAGCTCGCTCTCCAGCAGGTTCTCGGGGAGCGCGCCGCAGTTGATGGAGACGAACGGCCCCTCGGAGCGCCCCGAGAGCTCGTGGAGGTAGCGCGCGAGCACCTCCTTGCCGGTGCCGCTCTCCCCCGAGATCAGCACGGTCGAGTCGGTGGGTCCCACGGTCTCGGCCAGCTTCAGCGACTCCACGAAGCTCTTGCTCTTGCCGATGGGGCGCACCGCGTCGCCGCGGTCGCGGCGGCGGATCTCCGTCTTCAGCGCCTGGTTCTCGCGCTTGAGCTGGCGGCTCTCCGAGGCGCGGCGAACGATGGCCAGCAGCTCGTCATTGGCGAAGGGCTTCTGGATGTAGTAGTAGGCCCCCTCGTTGACGGCGCGGATGGCGGTCTGCAGCGACGCCTGCGCGGTCATCAGGATCACCGGGAGCGACGGGTCGAGCTCGCGCGCGGCGAGCAGCACCTCGAGGCCGCCCACCCCGGGCATGCGCACGTCGGTGAGAAGCACGTCGGGCCTGGTCTCGTGCATCCGGTCGATCCCCTGCTGCCCGCCCACCGCCGTCTCCACCGCGAAGCCCTCGCGCTTCAGCAGGATGCGCAGGGTGTCGAGGATGGCGGTCTCGTCGTCTACGATCAGGACTCGGGTCTCGCTCACGATTCGCCTCGCTCCGGGCCCGGGTGCGGCGCGACGGACTCGCCGTTCTCCTCGGTCTCGGGAACGTAGAGGGTGAAGGTGGTGCTCCAGCCGGGGCGCGGCTCGTCGACGAACACCGCCCCGCCATGTGCCTCGGCCGCGCGCTGCACCAGCGCCAGCCCCAGCCCCGTGCCGCCGGGGCGCTGGGTGAAGAAGGGCTCGAAGACGTGCTCCACGTCGCCCGCCGACACCCCCGGCCCGGTGTCGGAGACGCGGATGCGCGCGGCGCGGGTGAAGCTCAGCGCGGTGGACAGAATTTCGCTCTCCACCACGTCGAGCGCCACCTCCACCCGCCCCTTCGGGCCCGCCCACTGCACCGCGTTCAGCACCAGGTTCAGCACCGCGCGGTGCAGCAGGTCCTCGTCGGCCGCGACCACGGCGCCGGCGGCGGAGGGGTCCACCTCGAAGCGCACCTCCCGCCCCTCGGCGTGGGGGTGCGCGCGGGCCACGTCCAGCGCCTCCTTCACCAGCCCGCCCAGGTGCAGCATCTCCGGGGCGCGCACCTGCACCCGCGCGAAGTCCAGGAACTCGGTGAGGAGCCGGGAGAGGCGGTCGCTCTCGCGCACCACCAGGGCGCGCAGCACGGTGCGGTCCTCCGCGTCCACCCCGTCGCCCGCGAGCTGCTCGGTGGCGCTGCGGATCGACGCCAGCGGGTTCTTGATCTCGTGCGCCAGCGAGGCCGAGAGCCCGGCCACCGCCTCCAGCAGCTCGGCGCGGCGGCGTAAGCCCTCCATCCGCTTGCGGCCGGTGATGTCCTGGAAGATGGCGGTGGCCGAGGGCGGCTCGGTGCGCTCCAGCAGGGTGGTGCTCACGCCCAGCAGGGTGCCGTCTTCGCGCTCCTCCGTCTCGTGGCGGCGCACCGGCTCGCGGTGCTCGATGGTGGCCGCGATCACCTTCCCCAGCCCGGGGGCCAGCCGGTCGAGCTCCGCCAGCACGGGACGGCCCACCCACCCGGTGAGGTCGGCCGCGAGGAGCTCGGCGGCGGCGGGGTTCACATAGGAAAGGCGGCCGGCGCCGTCGACGGTGAGCACGCCGGCGGCGATCCCGGCCAGCACGTCGTCGGTGTCCAGGCGGAGCTGCTGCAGCTGCGTCTCCACCTCGCCCAGCGCCGCCCCGGTCTGCCGCAGCCGGTCGCCGATGTAGCCGGTGACCAGCGCCACGGTGGTGAAGAGCGCGCCCTGCAGGAAGACGGCCGCGTCGACCACGTGGGCGCTCCACACCACGTCGGCGAAGTAGAGGATGCTCACCAGCACGCCGATCAGCACCCCGCCCACGATCGGCAGCATCACCGCGGCCTCGACCACCACCAGCACGTAGAGGGGGGCGAAGCTGCTTTCCTTCGCGCCGGTCACGTGCACCACCGCGGTCACCAGCAGGGCGTCGAAGAGCACCTGCAGGTAGAGGAAGTTGCGCCCCAGCGGCCGCCGCAGCAGGTGCGACCACCACCCCGAGACGGCGGTGCAGGCCAGCGTCGCCACCAGCATCAGCGTGGCCGCCAGCGTGGTCTGCGGCGCCACGTACTCCCACGACCAGGCGGCGGCCACGAAGATCCCCGCGGCCAGCGCGACGCGCCCCAGGTACAGCCAGAAGAGGAGGCGGCGGCGCTCGGGGATCTGGCCGATGTTCGTCTTCACCGGGGCGGGTTCGCTCGGGGCGGAAAGGAACGTAAAGCGTTTGAGGCACATGCCCCGAGTGCCGGGAGGACGGGGGCACCTCAAGGCGATGCTATTGTCCGCCCGGGCAGGAGCCAAGTCAAGGGAAGTTCGCCTCCCATCCCCCATGGCACCCGGTCTACAGCTTCCCTCAGCCGAATCGCTTTCAACCTTACACACGTTTTATGACTCATCTTGACATGATCGTGAAAGAGCGTCATCTTGGCGATAGGGAACGAATGTTTTACCTGCAATGGATTGGCATAAGCGATGTTGTGGAGAATTGCTACGGGCGTGATCAGCTTTGTTCTGGTAACATCGACGCATCTATCAGGACAAATCTATCAGAACGAGACACTCGCCACCTCGACCGATTCGACGGTTACGGAACTGAGGCGACGCTTGGATGCCCTTTCGCGCATCGAAATCCCCCCCATCCGCCATTCGGTGTCGGGAGGCGGATACTACACTCCCGTTGCATTTGGGTCATCCTGGGGGTTCGCGGGAATCGGTGCGGGTTATCAGAAGCGGGCCCGTCATTCGACGAATCCGGACGGTGCTCTGGGTGCGTCGCTGGGGCTGGGAAATCCGTGGAAGATCGGTCTGGACGTGGGTGTTGCCATTCTCGACCTGACCAGCACGCGGCCAGACGATGGAGGATTTGGCCATCGCGGCTCTTTCAGCTTCAAGATTCACCACGCCCTGTCACGCCGGGTGGCCGTTGCGGGGGGGATGGAAAACATCCTCAACTGGGGCGGGACGGACGTACCCCCAACCGCCTATGGTGTCGCTTCGATGCGGCTTCACCTCAAGCACTCGAGCAAAGAGCCGTTCAGTCGTGCGATGGTATCGTTGGGCGTTGGGAGCGGGCGTTTCCGATCCGAACGCGCGCTCTGGTCCGGCGGTAGCCCCGTAGGTGTGTTCGCGAGCGTCTCCGTCAACGTGGTGCCATCGGCCAGCACGTTCGTGGAATGGACGGGCCAGGATGTCACGGCCGGCGCAACCCTGCTGCCGATTCGCAAGCTTCCGCTCTTTGTAAGCCCCGGCGTGACGGACCTCACCGGTCACGCAGGCGATGGCCCCCGCCTGGTTCTGGGGGTTGGATTCGGGTTCACCCTACGCTGAAGAGGAGACGTTTCATGGATCAATCGAGTCGGCGATCGCAGCGAGTGCGGCGGTGCATTTGTGTGCTTGGTGCAGCGGCTTGCTCCGTACTGGCCGGACGAGCCACGGCGCAGACACATCTTACCGATGGGTGGAGCGTCTTTATCTACAAGGGAGAAATCATCTACATCCCCCCAGGCTATGAAGTCGTGGAGGTTTCGGGCGGCTACATAATTGTGCCGGTAGCGCCCCCACCGCCCCCCGATGCGGGAGGCGAGGAAGGCGAAGGAGGCGAAGGAGGCGAAGGTGGGGCCGGAGGCATGCTCGCCATAAAGGCGGGACCCACGGCCGGAGCAGCGATGGACCGAACTCCAGGCACGAGTACGCGGAATACAATGCGTGGTGGAACCGATGTCGGCGCAACGGACGGAGGGTCACGCATCCGCAGAGACGGGATGCATGCCACGGTCGTTTCGGGTCGCCGGGTGGCCTTCGCACCATTGTCGCCCGCCGACCGGGAGGCACTCGCGCCCTTCTTGGCGCCTCCGGCACTGGCCCGCATGGGTGCGGATATTGAAGTCGTCTACGTCAACCTGCGCGCAGCGATTGTCGGCAAGAGTCTGAACACGAGTCGTTTCAACGCGATGCGCAGGTCAGCGCTGCGGGTTCGCACTGCGCTCGCCTCCTCGCTTGACGCCATCAGCCGAAACCATGAGCAAAACGAGCAGACACGCGCCCAAGCGCTGTCGGTTGCAGATCGGCTAGTGGGTAATCTTGAGTCGGTTCTCGCTCTCCTCGGCGCCGCCGCGCAATGAGCAGGTGCGTTAGGCGACGAGCGACCTGAGCCAGTCGTTCCGGCCCCGGGGTGTACGTATCTTCCTGAACTGCTGTCCGCTTGGCAGCGGCGCTGGCCCGAAGCGACAGATGAATCCGCTCTGTCGCTTCGGGCCTTCGTGTGTGTAATAGACCGGTGTCGTTGCTCCGTGGAGGTTTGCAAGCGCTTTCCGTGGCTTCGCGGCGAAAGTAGCTTGAGGGTGGGGATCGGGAGGACGGGATACGGAGCGGAGGCGGGCGATGGAGCTGGGGCTCAGGGATCGCGTGGCGATCGTGACGGGCGGGAGCATGGGGCTGGGGAAGGCGATCGCCCGGGAGCTGGCGCGGGAGAAGTGCCGCGTGGTGATCGCCGCGCGGGGCGAGCAGCGGCTGCGCGCCGCGGCCGAGGAGATCCGCCGCGAGACCGGCGCCCAGGTGCTCGCCGTCCCCACCGACATGCAGCGCGCCGGCGACATCCGCGCGCTGGTGGAGCAGACGGTGGACCGCTGGGGGAGCGTCGAGATCGCCGTCGCCAACGCCGGCGGGCCGCCGGGGACGCGCTTCGAGACCACCAACGCCGAGGACTTCGAGCGCGCGCTGCAGCTCAACCTGATGAGCACCGTGCACCTGGCCCAGGAGGTGGCGCCGCACATGAAGGAGCGGCGCTGGGGGCGCTTCATCGCGCTCACCTCGGTCTCGGTGAAGCAGCCGCTGGCCGGGCTCATCCTCTCCAACACCGCGCGCGCCGGGGTGGTCGGCTTCGTGAAGACGATGGCGACGGAGATGGCGCCCTTCGGCGTGCTCTGCAACGTGGTGGCGCCGGGATACATGCGCACCGGCCGCGTGGAGGAGCTGGCGGTGGAGCGCGCCCGCAACGAGGAGCGCGAGCCCGACGAGGTGATGGCGGAGATCGGCGGCCGCATCCCCGTCGGGCGGATGGGCGAGCCCGAGGAGCTGGCGGCGCTGGTCGCCTTCCTCGCCTCCAGCCGCGCCAGCTACATCACCGGCGCCACCATCCAGGTCGACGGCGGGTTCGTCCAGGGGCTGCTCTGACTCCTCGAGGCGCGCGAAACCTCTCCCGCGCGCCCGGAGTATCATCCCGTTCCCAAGCCCTGGCAGAATGGTCTCACACGGAGTCAACGGAGTCAGCGGAGAACTGCCCGCCACGCCTCCGCTGACTCCGTCGACTCCGTGTGAGACCTTCTTTTTGGAACTCGTACGGCAGGCATGAAGCGCGTCGCCCCACTCGTCCCGCTCCTTCTCTCCGCCCTCCCGCTCGCGGCGCAGACCCCCGCGCCGCCGGCGCCGCGCACGCCCGTCCTCCTCGGGCGTGCCGTCACCCCGCCGCCCGCGGTGTACGTGCCGCCCGCGGTGGCGCACCCGCCGGCCGGCGCGAACGCGTCGGCGGGGAGCGGGTGCACCATCCGCGACATCACGAAGCTGGGGCGAAACCCGACGCCGGGGGAGCTGCGCTGCCGCTACGCCGCGCGCGGGCCGGGGCGCTTCGGGCTGCTCTCGTACCTCGACGTGCCCGTCTACCAGCCGCGCACGCCGCAGCCGGGGACGCACATCGTCGGCGTGCCGGGGATGCCGCACCCGGCGCTCGGGGAGAGCTACGAGCAGTGGGAGTGGCGGGTGCTGCGGACCACCTACGGGTCTTCGGCGCGCACCATCCACAACGAGACGAGGCTGCTGGACCCGCTGTTCGCCTCGCGGCTGCAGGAGTTCGAGCGGCGGCTGCGGGTGCGCGGGGTGCGCGCCTCGCGCCGGGAGACGTGGCGCGCGCCGGAGCGGCAGGCCTACATCTTCCAGCAGGGGCGGTCGCGGCCGGGGCCCATCGCCACCTCTACGCTCACCTCCTGGCACAACCGCGTGGACCGCTTCGGGCGCCCCGCCGCCCGCGCGGCCGACTACGCGGTGGCGGCGCGCGACCTCCCCGTCTTCCACCAGGTCGCCACCGAGCTGGTGCTGGAGACGTACGGAGCGGACTCGAACGACCCCGGTCACGTCTACCTCCCCGACACCGAGTCGGCCTCGGGGATGGAGGTCGCGGTGCTGCGGCTGCTCCCGCGCGTCCCCCACGTGACGCTGGAGACGGGGCGCCCGTACGACGAGCAGCCGATCCCCGGGATGCCGAACTACTGGCGCGAGCTGACGGCGCTCTTCATCACCCGGTGGGAGCCGTGGGCGAAGACGGATGTCACCCTGCCAGCCATCGCCCTCGGGTCGGTCCATCTTCCACCCGCGCCGCCTCCTCCACCGCCGCCGGTGCCCGAGCCCATCCGCGGCAAGCGAGGCCGGCGCGGGCGCTGACCCTCAACTATCTCATACCAGATCGGGCGAATGACTGTGCATTCCGAGAACCTTGTACCGAAAAGTCTCACACGGAGTCAACGGAGGAAACGGAAGACGGATGGGCCGTTCTCCGTTGACTCCGTTGACTCCGTGTGAGGCCTTTCTGTTTGGCCGAATGCACAGTCAATCTGCAGAAATGGTATCACGCAGAGACACAGAGGCGCGGAGAGAACGGCCGTTTCTCTCCGCGCCTCCGCGTCTCTGCGTGAGATCGCCTAGTCTGCCTCGAAAACCACGTCCACGAAGAAGATGCTGCCGGTCTGCGTGGTGGGCATGCTCCCGGTGGGCTGGCCGTAGTAGCTTGCGTCGGCCACCAGGGGCCCGTTGACGATGGGGCCGCTGTCGAGGTAGCCGAAGGTCTTCACCTGCTTGGTGTTGGTGTTCACCGACACGCGGTACCAGGTGTTCGTCTGGATGCAGATGCTCAGGTCCACGTACGGGCCGAGGCCGTGGTTGCGCAGCTCCACGGTGTTCCACCCGGTGGTGGCGAGGTTGAACGTTTGCGAGCCGAGGAGCTGGCCCGAGTTCGACCAGAGCTTGACGGTGTTGGTTCCCGTCTCGCCCGCGGCCCGGTAGAAGCGGAGCTGCACCACGCACCCGGGCGTGGTGACGTAGAAGCGGGTGCCGACCTCCCAGCCCGGCGAGGCGTCGAGCGTGCTGGCGGGCGTGAGACCGTCGAAGATGCCCCAGCGATCGCCCGACGTGAAGAACGATGGCCCGGAGGTCGGGGCATCCACGGCCTTGGCCGGGACCGCGGCCGTGGGTGCGTCGCCGCAGCCGGTGAGCGCCAGGGCAGCGATTGCCGCTGGCAGGAAGTGTCTCCGCATGTGTGCCTCCATTCGGTGGGGATGGTGCACGTGCGCCTCGGTCACGCCCGAAAGTGGGCGCAGGCGGCGCACTCCGGCCCGGCAGGCGTGGCAGATGGGGAGGGAGCTGCCTGCCGATGAGGATATCTAACGGCATTATAAGAGCTGTATGGGCACCCTGTCAACCCCATGTTCATTATCCGCCCGTTGATTTGTACGGACTTTTGGCGGTGGCAAGAAGGACCCGGGTTCGCACAACCTGTGGCGGATTACGCGAGTCTCCACAGAAATCTCACGCGTAGATGCACAGAGGCGCGGAGAGAACGTGTCTCTCCGCGCCTCTGCGTCTCTGTGTGAGATTACCTACTCGGCGGTCGCGATCTGGCGGGTGTGGTGCTCGATGTGGATGGCCATGAAGCGCGTCGCCTTCACCGGCGGAATGGTGCCGAAGTAGGGGTGCGTCAGCCCGCCGCCCCCCGCGCCCATCGCGCGCTCCATCTCCCGCTCCCAGCGCACCCCCAGCTCGCGCAGCCGCCGCAGCACCGCCGCCCGCGGCGCCGTCACCTCGGGGGGGCGCACCTCGCGCGGGGCGCTTACGCGTACGGGGATCTTGCGGTGGAAGAGGATGTGCGGCATCACGATCCAGCGCAGCAGCCGCAGCCTCAGCCCGGTCACCTTCACCCGCAGCCCCTGGCCGGTCGCGAGCTCGCGGATGGCGGTCTCGTAGGTGAGCGAGAGGTGCTCGGCGACCTGCGCGCGCGTCCACTTTCCCGGCCGCCAGGGCGCGTTCCAGGCCCGTTCCGTAAGCTCCTCGGCGACCTCCAGGAAGGCCGCCAGGGCGGCGCGATGCTCCTCCGCCGCGTCGTCCCAGCGGGGGTCGGCGGCGGTGGCGGGCGGGTGCTTCTCGACGGCTGCCGTGCGCATGGGCTGGCTCTCGGCGGCGGGACCGGGCAGGGCCGGGGAATGCGGGGAACTACGAGGGCGTGCGGGCGAATGCTTCAGGGCGCGGCGAGCCAGGCGGTGACCCGGTGCACCGACTCGTTCAGCGACCACCCTTCGCGTCCCCACTGCACCACCCGGTCGACGATCTCCTCCACGCTCGAGGAGCCCTCGCGCGGCGGGCCCACGTAGTCGTCGGACGACCACTCGCGCCAGCGCACGCGGCCCTCGCTGTCGGGGCGGTAGAGGAGGAGGACGTAGCCCTCGTGCCCCTCGGGGTGCCCGGCGTGGATGGCCAGCGTGTCCTGGCTCACCGGGGCACCGCGGCGGCGGCCACCACGTCGGGGCCGCGCAGGATGATGGGGTCGGCGCCGGCGCGCGCGAACGGGACCACCCCGTCCACCGCCATCGCGGCGAAGAGGAGCGCCAGGTAGAGGAGCGAGCTGCGGTAGAGCGACCAGGCGGGCTGGGTGTAGCTCTGCGCGCGCAGCACCTTCACCACCCCCCACATGAACCAGGCGCCCAGCAGCGCGGCGGCCGCGCCGTAGACCGGGCCCAGGCCGCCGTAGGTGACCGGCGCCAGCGTGACGGGAACGAGGAGCGCGGTGTAGATCAGCATCTGCCGCATGGTCTCGCGCTCGCCCCACACGTTGGGGGCCATGGGCACCCCCGCGCGGCCGTAGTCCTTCTGCTTCACCAGCGCCAGCGCCCAGAAGTGCGGCGGGGTCCAGAAGAACACGATCAGGAAGAGGTAGACGGCCGTGAGCGAAACGTGCCCCGTGGCCGCCGCCCACCCCACCAGCGGGGGGAAGGCGCCGGCCGCGCCGCCGATCACGATGTTCTGCGGCGAGGTGCGCTTGAGCCAGCGGGTGTAGACGAACACGTAGTAGAGCAGCCCCGCCAGCGCCAGCACGGCGGAGAGCAGGTTCAGGAAGAGCGCGAACACCGCGAACGCCGCCGCGCCCAGGGTGATCCCGAAGCCCAGCACGTGCAGCGGCGACATCCGCCCGCTGGGGATGGGGCGCAGCGCGGTGCGCGGCATCCGCGCGTCGATGTCGCGATCCATGTACATGTTGATCGCGTTCGCGCCGCCCGCCATCAGGTACCCGCCCAGCAGGGTCCAGAAGAGCGTGGACGCCGCCGGCAGCCCGCGCAGCGCGATCACCATCGGCGCCCAGGTGGTCACCAGCAGCAGCGAGATGATGCGCGGCTTGGTGAGCGTCACGTAGTCGCGCAGGCGCTGGCGCACGCCGCCGCCCGCGCCGCGCGCCGCGGCGGCGATGCCGGCGCGGTGCGTGGCGGTGGTGAGCGGCGTGTCGAGCGCCTCGCGGACGGCCGCGGGGTCGGCCGCGTAGCGCATCGTGGCTTCGTGCATCGGTCCTTCAGCGGGTCGGTGCGGGCACGCGCGAGCCGCGCGGCCGATTGGAAGCGAGCAAATATAACCGGCGGCCACGCCTCCGCCACCCCGGACGGGCGTTCGCCATGGCCGGTGGACGACAAAGGGCCGGCGGGTAGAGACCGGCGGAAAGGTCTTCGCGTCCAAGCACTTGCGTGGGCGGCGGCGGTGCGGGTATCCTCCCGCCGCGACCCCGTCTCCCATCCACCATCGCAACGCGCGTTCCCGCGAGTGCCGCAGACGCCCCGGAACCCCGCCTTCGCCCGCTACGCCTGGGCCGTGCTCGCGTGGAACGTGGCCGTGGTGCTCTGGGGCGCCCTGGTGCGCGCCACCGGCGCCGGGGCGGGGTGCGGCAACCACTGGCCGCGCTGCAACGGCGAGGTGATTCCCCCCTCGCCCTCCGTCCAGACGCTGATCGAGTTCACGCACCGGCTGATGACCGGCGCGGACGGCTTCATGGTGCTCGCCCTGGTGGTGCTCGCCTGGCGGCTCCACCCCCGCGGGAGCCCGGTGCGCACCGGGGCGGCGCTCTCCGCCTTCTTCCTGGTGAGCGAGGCGCTGGTGGGCGCCGCGCTGGTCAAGCTCGACCTGGTGGCCGACAACCGCTCCGCCAGCCGCGTCTGGTGGATGGCGCTGCACCTGGTGAACACCTTCATGCTGCTGGGCTCGCTCACGCTGGCGGCGTGGTGGGCGTCGGGGTGGCCGCGGGTGCGGCTCCGCGGCCAGGGCGCGGCCGCGTGGCTGACCTTCACCGCGGTCGCGGCCACGCTGGTGGTCGCCGTCACCGGCGCGATCACCGCGCTGGGCGACACGCTCTATCCCAGGTCGGCGGTCGGGCTGCACGAGGCCGCGGCGGCGACCTTCCTGGAGCGGCTGCGCGTGGTGCACCCGCTGGTGGCGATCGCGACCGCGCTCTACGTGGTGCTGGCGGGCGTCGTTGTCCGGCGGATGCGCCCGGGGCCGATGACCGCGCGGCTCTCGCGGCGGCTGGCGGCCCTCTTCGCCGCGCAGGTGATGGTGGGCGCCTTCAACGTGGCGATGCTCGCGCCCGTCTGGATCCAGCTCGTGCACCTGCTGGTGGCGGACCTGGTGTGGATCACGCTGGTCTGCACCACCGCCGCGGCGCTCGCGGAGCCGGCGCCCCGGGAGCCGGAAGAGGTGCCGACGACGCGCACGGCAGGGGGCACGGTGGATTACCGGGTTGGAAACCCGGGCTAGAACGACACGAAGTCCGCCTTCGCGGACTGTGGCCGCGGCCCCGGAGAGGGCGCACTCCTTGCACGTCTGCAGCCGCCGACAAATGGACCTCGACGCGGGGAAAACGAACGTGAGCGAGATCGCCGAACGGCTCCGCCTGGGGGCCGACGTGAACGTGGGGAAGGGAGAGCGCCTGGCTTCGCTGCTGGGCGGTGCCGGGCTCGCGGTGCTCGGCGCGCGGCAGAAGGGGATCGGCGGGGCGCTGCTGGGGCTCGCCGGCGCCGCGCTGGTGCACCGCGGCGCGACGGGGCACTGCTTCGTCTACGAGGCGCTGGAGATGGACACCGCGCAGGGGACTTCGGAGCACGGCGTGGTGGCGGCGGAGAACGAGCCGGGGGTGAGCGTGAACGCCTCCGTCACCGTCAACCGCCCCCCCGACGAGGTCTACGCCCTCTGGCGCGATTTCGAGCGGGCGCCGCGCTACATGGAGCGCATCTCGCGCGTGGAGGTGCTCGACGAGACCCGCTCGCGCTGGACCGCCACCGGGCCGATGGGGCGCTCGTGGACCTGGGAGAGCGAGGTGGTGGAGGACCGCCCGGGCGAGCTGATCGCCTGGGAGTCGCTCCCCGGCGCCGAGCTGCCGAACCGCGGCTGGGTGCAGTTCGCGCCCGCCGGGAGCGACGGGAGGCAGACGGAGGTGCGCTACTTCACGCAGTTCGATCCGCCCGGCGGCATCATCGGCGACGCCATCGCGAGCGCCTTCCACGACGCCCCGCGCGACATGATCCGCGGCGACCTGCGCCGCTTCCGGCAGCTCGCGGAGACGGTGGATACGGCTGCGCACGCTCCGGCGGCGACGGGCGCGCAACGGGATACTTGACATACTGGACGCACGGCGTTAGCTTCGATGCACACGTGATGGGCGCGGCCGAGAGCGGGCACCGCAGCAGCGGAGCTCCCGCGAGTTCCTGGAACTCGCCTCGGCCGCGCACGTGTTTTCTAGCTTCCCGGCCACACCCGCCCGCGCCACACCTGCCCCGACACGCTCTCCCACAGCTCCCGCACCGCCACCGCGGAGGTGGAGGTCTTGCCGCGATCGCGGTGGTGGCGCTGGCAGAGGTACGCGCAGCAGTCGCAGAGCTGCAGCAGCCTGCTGTTGTGCGACTTCACCCAGTGCACGTTGTCGACGATCTGGCGCAGGTCCTCGGCCCGGTAGCCGAAGGAGGTACCCGCCTCCTTGTAGCGCGACAGGTCTTCCATCAGCTGCTGCTCCACCTCCTTCTCCTCGTCCGACACGAGGAGCCCGAACTCGCGCCGGCGGCGGAGGAACCGCTCCACCTCCTCGGCCAGGTAGATGAAGGCGAGCTTGTGCGGGTGCATCGGGGTGGGGTAGCGGGCGCGAGCCGCGGCTTGTCGATTCCCACCCAGATCAGCTCGGCGCCATGGGTGGCGAGCAGCCCCACCAGCTCGGCGTAGATGGCGACCCGGTCCGCCGGCGGCAGCGCGGCGCACGGGCCGTCGCCGCGGTAGAGGTCGCTCCCCTTGCACTCGAACCCGGGCGCCCGGCTCGCCGCGCCGAAGCGGCGCTCGAGGACCGCGGTCATCGCGTCTTCCAGCCGCCGCGCGGTCCGGCCGGGGACGGCGAGCGCCATCAGCAGGTAGACGGTGCTGGTGGGGTGCGAGAGGTTCAGCCCCGTGTTGCCGGAGCCGTCGAGGAACACCAGGTACATGGGATGATCTGGCGGCGAGATGGAGAGATCTTCGCCAGAAAAGCTACACTCCGTTGTCCGTAGTGCAACGTTTGCGCGCGCTGGGCTAAACGGAGCGGAGCCGATGCGCGCGGCCGGTGTATCCGTCGCGGCACGAGGGACGTGACTCCGAAAACAGAGAGCGGCGGATGGCCGAAACGACGCTGGTGGTGGAGAAGACGGGCGAGCTGCGGATGGACGCGGCCGCCAAGGAGGAGCGCTACCGCGAGGTCGCGGCGAACGTCGAGGTGGCGATCGCGCCGGAGCGTGACCTGCTGGCGAGCATGGCGACCCTGGTCTGCCTCCTCCACAACGCGTTCCCCTACTACTTCTGGACCGGCTTCTACCGGCGCGTCGGCCCGTCGCGCCTGCTGGTGGGGCCGTACCAGGGGACGATGGGGTGCCTGGAGATCGAGTTCGGGCGCGGCGTGGTCGGCGCCTGCGCGGATCGCCGCGAGACCCTCGTGGTCGACGACGTGGACGCGTTCCCCGGCCACATCGCCTGCGACGCGGCGTCGGCGTCGGAGATCGTGGTGCCGGTGATGGACGCGCGCGGCGAGCTGATCGCCGTGCTCGACGTGGACAGCACCATCCTCGCCGCCTTCGACGACGCCGACCAGCGCTGGCTCGAGCAGGTCGTGTCGCTGCTCGCCGGGAAGGAGAGCCTTCCGGTCGTCACGTCGGCCTGAGCTCTCCGCCTTTCTTTCCCGCGCCTCTCCGTCTCCGCGTGAGACCTTCCGTACAATACTCGGGGCTCGCCTGCACATGCCGATCCCGCGCGGGGTGCGCGCGCTGCTCCGCATCCCCCTCTACTACAAGATCCTGATCGCCAACGCGGTGCTCGTGCTGGTGGGCACCCTGTTCGGCAGCATGGTGACCGCGGCGTTCGTGCGGCAGGAGCCGGCGCGGTCGTGGTTCGAGGTGGCGGGGCTGCTGGCGCTGATCGGGGTGGGGGTGACGCTGCTGGTGAACGCGGTGATCCTGCGCGTGGCGCTGCGCCCGCTCGACGAGCTGGAGCGCACCGCCGCGCGGGTGCAGCGCGGCGAGTTGGACCGGCGCGCGCCCGTGTCGCCGGTGGCCGACCGCGAGCTGGACCGGCTGCGCGCCACCTTCAACGCCATGCTCGACACCGCCGCCGCCTACCGCGCCCGCCTGCGCGAGGTGGCGGCGCGCGCGCTCACCGCGGCCGAGGAGGAGCGCAAGCGCATCGCCCGCGAGCTGCACGACGAGACGGCGCAGATGCTCGCGGCGCTGCTGATCCACATCCGCGTGGTGCGCAACAGCCGCGACCCGGCGGCGATGGAGCCGCTGCTCGAGGACATGCGCGAGCAGGTGTCGCACGCGCTGGAGGGGATCCGCCGCTTCTCCCGCGGCCTGCGCCCGCCCGCGCTCGACGAGCTGGGGCTGGTGCCCGCGATCGAGGCGCTCGCGCGGTCGCTGGAGGAGATCGGCGGGGTGGCGGTGAGCGTGCGCGCCGAGGACGTGACCGGCGATCTCCCCCCCGAGGCGGAGCTCGCCACCTACCGCATCGTGCAGGAGGCGCTCTCGAACGTGATGCGCCACGCGCGCGCCACCCGCGCCGACGTGTGCATCGCGCACGAGGGCGAGCGCCTGGTGGTAGCGGTGGAAGACGACGGCCGCGGCTTCGACCCCGCCAACGTGATGTCGACCGACGGCGGCGGCCTGGGCCTCTTCGGGATGAAGGAGCGCGCCGGCTACATCGGCGGCCGCGTCGACGTCGCCAGCACCCCCGGCCGGGGCACGACCGTGCGCGCGGAGATCCCGCTGGGAGAGGGGAGCTCGGTGGATGAGGGCAATTCTGAGCGGCCGGAGCCCCTCTCGTGACTAGCAGCCGGTTCACTGTAGAATGGACCTACGAACTAAAACGCTACTCCCGCATGCCAGCGAGGGGCGCTACCATTCAACCGCCTTCAACGTGCTCTTCATCCCCGTGCTGTTAGCCCTGCAAAGCCCCAATGTCCGCACCTGCTATCCGGAAGCCTCGATATTCGCGCCCGCTGGCGTCAGGTGGCTCTAGCATCGTCATACCGCGGGAATGGGCCGAAATCCCGTGTCTTGGCGAAAATGCGGGGGAGAGTCGTTTCCTGAAAATCCTGCAAAGACATGACTTCTCACGCGCTGAAATACGGGTGCCACTTGTTGGCCGTTACACTCGCGGTCGGGCGTGGAGCAAGCAGGAGTTCGATGCCGCGTTCGACGCATGGGAGTTGGGGACGTCATTGACGCGGATCTCAGCGGCTCTGAATCGCAACCCTCAAGACATCATCTTCCGGCTCCTCGACGAGTGTCACCGGCGCTGCATTACCTTTACGGAAAAAGGGCGTGGTGAGGGATCAGAGCGGTGGACACCAGCGGTGGCAGCGTGTGCATCGGAACTCTTCGCTGAGGGGTTACCGGCGTGGCGCATCGCTGTCCTGTTTCGCGTTGACTTCGAGCATGTAGAGAAAGCGCTCTTCGCAGCACGCCCTGGATACGGTCACAACAAGCTCAACCCTTTTGTTATCAACACAGAGCACAAGCTCCACACCAACGCCACGATTCTCGCGGAGTACGGAGCTTCTTTGACCAACGTTCTTGATGCGTTCGCAGGAGAAGGCGCAACGACAGCGCTGATCGAACGCTACGCTCGCGAGGCGCGGATCGTCGCCATCGAGCTAGACCCGACCACGTATGCAAACGCAACAGCCAAACCTTGGCGCCCAGCTACTCGATGGCTGAATGAGGATAATCGAGAAACGCTGATGAGGCTTGTTGCAGGTGAGGGCCGCTTTGACCTTATTGATCTCGACCCGTTCGTAACGTGTCATGAGCAGTTGCCGGCCGCGTTTTCGCTCCTTGCGGATGAGGCCCTTCTTTTTGTCACCTTGGGAGGTGAGTACCGGCGAAGCTTCATTGGCTCGAATCGGAAAGCCATTGCATCTCGATATGGTTTTGTGGCGCCGGGACTCACTAATTCAGAGTATCTAGAAGCGATGCCCTATTATTTCGCCGGAAGTCTTGCGGCGACAGCAGCGCAACACGGCTTTGTGCTGACGGTCCTACGTGCTGTCCGCTACGCTAACAACTGCCGTTTCTGGTTCCGTGCGACGAAGCAGACTCTGGATCAAATTCAAGAGTGGTTCCGAAGTGCCTGTACACGGGATGAGCTCGGCATCCGATTCGACGTTCAATTGCCGAAATTCGCTGAAGTACGTCACGAACTTGAACGGGAGCAACTTAACCTGCTATGACTGGAAAGCAGACGCTTTACCAATTCGCCTCTGAGCAGATGACTGCTATCGTGGCGCACCTCATTGAGCTTTCGGACGCTACCGGGAACTTTCAGAACTACCCATCGGGCAGCCTTGCACAGGGCGAAGAGACTGCCCGGCTCCTATTGGCTGGACGTGGTTTCGACGTTACGCGTCTCCCCGACAAGAGTGAATGGCCAACCATGTGGCTCTCCCGAGCGGCACTGCCGTTCAGGATCGAGAAGGCTGCGGCTACAGAACTTTACATGCGGCTTGGACCATTCGTCGAAGAGATGGTCGCCACCGCGTTCCGAGAGACGGCAAGCTTTAGTGTGGTCACACCAGAGTGGGTGAAGGCGAACGCGCATCTCTTACCGATCATGATGCACGCGGTGGGTACCTTCAGTAAGCAGGAGCTTGCTCGTCAATTTGGCGCGGCAAGCGACACCGGAGTTTCCGCGAAAGCGAGCGAGCGCTTGGTTGCCGAGTTCAATCGAATCGGAGCGCACGCCGTTCCTGAGGAATCTACCGTCCGCGAGCGGATGAAAGGGACGACCGAGGGAATTGTGCGGGATCTGATTGGACGGTTGCTCCTCGAAGAATTCGTGGTGAAGGCTCTTCGGGTGGAGGGCGTACCCTTCCTCCGGGAGAGGGAATACGAATCGCTTGCTGGTGTCGTATACGACTTCAGAGCTGACTTCGTTGTGCCCGACGCCCGCGCACCAAAGGCATTTATTGAAGTGCGGAAGAGCAGCGACAGGCACGCCAGCCTGTACGCCAAAGACAAGATGTTCTCCGCGATTAATTGGAAGGGGAGGCACAAGGATGCAATTGGGGTGTTAGTGACCGATGGCCCGTGGACGGAAGCTTCACTCAACGTACTCGCAAGCATTTTCGATTACGTCGTTCCGATCGGGCAGGTTGCGCAAGTAGCACGACGGGTGAGGCAGTACCTCGATGGCGACAAGACCGCCCTGCGGTGGCTGATAACCTTCAAAATTGAAGCTGCAAATCCGATAAGCGGCCAAGGTTCAAACCAGGATCCTTGAGGACCGCCACCGTACGCTACTGAACACACGAAAACGTAAGCATCCGGGGTGCGGATTGATGAGAGGGGTGCGTCGGGGTATATTCCATCTTCTGCCCATTTCCGGCAGATAAGGATTGCCGCTCTCTCCCGCTGCCGGCCCGAATGCCTGAGTCCATCATCCCGCCAGACCCATCCGCCGCGCCCGTGCCGGCGGTGCCGAAGCCCACCTTCTGGCAGAAGCTGAAGGGCGGGCAGATGCGCCAGCTCCTGCCGCGGCTGCGGCCGCACGCGGGGGCCATCGCCGTCGCCACGGTGATGCTGCTGGCCAGCGCCGCGCTGGGGCTGGTGTTCCCGTGGATCGTGGGGCGCATCTTCGACGGCGCGTTCATGCGCGGCAACTCGCGCGCGCTCGACCGCATCGCCCTGCTCATGCTGGGGCTGGTGACGCTGCAGGCGGTCGCCAGCTACGTGCAGAGCTACCTGCTCTCCGCCACCGGCGAGCGGGTGATCGCCAAGCTGCGCAAGGACCTGTTCGGCCACCTGCTCACCCTCCCCCCCGCCTTCTTCGCCGACCGCCGCACCGGCGAGCTCACCAGCCGCCTGGGCGCCGACGTGCAGCTGCTGCAGGCGGTGCTCACCATGAACATCACCGAGCTCTTCCGGCTCACGCTGACGCTCGCGGCGGTGGTCGTCATCCTCTTCCTCAAGCAGCCGCTGCTCACGGCGGTGACCATGGGCGTGGTCCCCATCGTGGTCGGCAGCTCGTGGTACCTGGGGGAGCGGCTGAAGAAGACCTCGCTGGGGGTGATGGACGGGATCGCCGAGGCGACGGCGGTGGCGGAGGAGGCGTTCTCGCAGATCCGCGTGGTGCAGAGCTTCGTGCGCGAGGACTTCGAGCGCGCGCGCTACGGGAAGCGGATGGACGGCGCCGTGGCGGTGGCGATCAAGCGCTCGATCACGCGCGGGATCTTCTTCGCCTCCATCGGCTTCACCACGCTCGCGGCGTCGGTGCTGGTGCTCTGGATGGGCGGGCGGATGGTGCTGGCGGGGACGCTCACGGTGGGGACGCTGGTCAGCTTCCTCCTCTATGCCGGGCAGGCGGCGACCTCCGTCGGCGGCATCGGCCAGCTCTGGAGCATGTACCAGGAGGCGACCGGCGCCGCCGGCCGGGTGTTCGAGATCCTGAACTCGCGCCCCAAGCTGCGCGATCCCGACCAGCCCCTCGCCCTTCCCACCCCGGTGCGCGGCGGCGTCTCCTTCGAGGACGTCTGGTTCCGCTACGAGCGGCCCACCGAGCTCCCCCTGGTGAACGCCGGCGGCGGTGATGTGGCGATGGCGTTCCTGCGCATGCTGGGCGCCGCGTCGCTGGAGGGGGGCACCGCGGTGGAGACTACGCCGGAGTGGGTGCTGCGCGGCGTGTCGCTGCGCATCGAGCCGGGGGAGACGGTGGCGCTGGTGGGCCCGTCGGGGGCGGGGAAGACGACGCTGGCGGCGCTCATCCCCCGCTTCTGGGACGTGCAGGAGGGAAGCATCCGCGTGGACGGGATCGACGTGCGGCAGATGCGCATGGCCGACCTGCGCACCGCGGTGGGGCTGGTGCCGCAGGAGACGCTGCTGTTCAGCTCCTCGATCCGCGAGAACATCGCCTACGGCAACCCCGGCGCGAGCCAGCAGGAGGTGGAGGCCGCCGCCCGCGCCGCGCACGCGCACGAGTTCGTGCAGCTGCTGCCGGAGGGGTACGACACGAAGGTGGGCGAGCGGGGGATCAAGCTCTCGGGGGGCCAGCGGCAGCGCGTCTCCATCGCCCGCGCGATCCTGAAGGACTCCGCGGTGCTGATCCTGGACGAGGCCACCAGCAGCCTGGACACGGAGAGCGAGGCGCTGATCGAGGACGCGCTGAACCACCTGCTGAAGGGGCGCACCACCCTCATCATCGCCCACCGCCTCTCCACCGTGCGGCGGGCGGACCGGCTGCTGGTGCTGGACCAGGGCCGGATTGTGGAAGAGGGGACGCACGCCGAGCTCCTGGCGCGCGATGGGCTCTACGCCCGCCTCTACGCGCGCCAGTTCCGGGAGGACGACGCGAAGCCGGTCGACCTGCTCTCGGATGCCGAGGCGACCGTGGAGGCCGCGGACTGAGCCAACTGCCGTCTCACGCAGAGACGCAGAGAGCCGTCAGCCGAGGACGCCCCGGAACCTCGAGGAATCCACGCTGAAGCCGGGGAAGACGCGCTCCAGGTGCGTGGCACCGAGGTGAGCCTGCGCCACCTCGCCGAAGACGTCGCGGAAGTCGGTGGTCACCTTCAGGTCGCGGCCCTCGTTGAGCTGCTCGGGCGCCAGCCCGGGCCAGTCGCCGAGCACCCGCCCGCCGCGCACCTCGCCGCCCAGCACGAACATGCAGTTGGCGTGGCCGTGGTCGGTGCCGCCGGTGCCGTTCTCCGCCACCGTGCGCCCGAACTCGCTCATGGTGAGGATCACCACGTCGCGCATCCGCTCGCCCAGGTCGTCGTGCAGCGCGCGGAGCCCCTGCGCCAGCTCGCCCAGGCGCCGCGCCAGCTGGCCGTCGGCGCCGCCCTGCGCCACGTGCGTGTCCCATCCCCCCAGGTCCGCGAACGCCACCTCCACCCCCACGTCGGCCTTCACCAGCTGCGCGATCTGCCGCAGCGAGCGCCCGAACTCCGTCTGCGGATAGCGGATGGTGGCGGCGGGCTGGTAGCGCGCCGGGTCGATGCGCTTCAGCAGCTCGGCCGCCTCCAGCCCCTCGCCCGCGGCGCCGCTCACCAGGTCGCCGTGGTCGGTGCGGTACATCTCCGCGAAGGTGCCGGCCAGCGACGGGTCGCGCCCGCCCGCCACCCCGAAGCGGTCCAGGTCGGAGATGGCGAGCGAGGGCGCCGCGCCGCGCAGGCTGAGCGGGAGCGCCGCGCCCATGGCGATGCCGCGCAGCGCCGCGGCCCCGCCGGCCAGCTGCTGCCCCGCGGCATGGTCGGCGGCGTGGGCGCGCGGGTCGGCCAGGGTGCGGCCGGCGCACTCCGCGCACTCCGTCTCCCGCAGCACCCGGTTCAGCCACCCGTCCGTCGCGCGCCGGTCGGGCGAGGCGCTCTCCATGATGTCCTGCGCCTCGAAGTGCGAGCGCGTGGGGCTGGGCGAGCCGGTGGCGTGGACGATCGCCAGCTCGCGGCGGCTGTAGAGCTCCATCAGCGGGCGCAGCGCCGGGTGCAGGCCGAAGTGGCCGTCCAGGTCGAGCGCGCCGGTATCGCCCCGGGTCGGCTGGGTGATGGCGATGGAGCGGCGGGCCGCGTAGTAGGCGGGGTCGCCGAAGGGCACCACCATGCTCAGCCCGTCCGCCGCGCCGCGCTGGAAGACGCAGATCAGCGTCTTGCGGCGGGCGGCGGCGCGCGTCTCGGCCAGGAGCGAGCGGGCCAGGAACTCGGGGGGCGAGGCGAGCGCCAGCAGCGCCATGGCGCCGCCTTTCAGGAACACGCGCCGGTTGATGGCGTCCATGCGAGGGTCTCCCACAAGTGCTAAGTGCTAAGTGCTAAGTGCTAAGTGCTAAGTGCTAAGTGCTAAGTGCCAAGTGCTGAGTGCCAGGTGCTAACGGCGCTGGAAGTCGGGGGATGCGAGGAGCAGCCCGAGCGCCCGGGCGGCGGCGGCTCCGCCCTCCGCCTGCCGGTCCACGTCGGCGGCGATGGTGGCGAGGAGGCGCGGGTCGCCGCCGGCGGGGATCAGCGCGCGGGCGAGCGCGGCGACGCGGGCCGGCGTTCCTGGCTCGCGCAGCGCCGGGCGGAAGCGCTCCGTATCCACCCGCACGCCGTCGATGGAGCCGGCGGCGAGCGCCAGGGCGAAGTTCATCCGGTTCAGCATCGCCCCGCTGTTGGTCCACTCCGCCGAGGCGGCGGGGTAGCCGGTGGGCGGGCTGGAGAGGTACGGCACCTGCCCGAGCTGGCGGAGCGCCTGCAGCACGCCGCGCGAGGGGCCGACGTCGGCGCCCGTCGCCCGCAGCGTCGAGGCGACGAACTCCAGCGGCGTCTTCACCTTGGCCGTGCGGACCCGCGCGTCCTGGAACTCGGGGGAGGTGAAGAGCGCGCGCGTCACCGCCGCCAGGTCGCCGTCGGTGCGCAGGAAGGTCTGGGCGAGCCGCTCCACCAGCGCCGGCGGCGGGTCGTCCGCGACGAAGCGCTCGGCGAGCTGCCGCGCGATGTGACGCGCCGTGGCGGGCGAGCGGGCCAGCAGGTCGAGCACCGCCTCGCCCTCCTCCACCCCGCGCCCGGCGGGGAAGTCGTGGCCGAGGATGGTCTTCGGCCCGAAGTCGTGCATCGCCGGGCGGAAGACGAACGATCCCTCCCCCTCTCCGTCGCGGATCGCGCGCGGATCGGCCGACCAGCCGGTGAGCGCGCGGGCAACCTCGATCACGTCGTGCTGCGTGTATCCCCCGTCGACGCCGAGGGTGTGCAGCTCCATCAGCTCGCGGGCGTAGTTCTCGTTGAGGCCGCGGGGGCGGTTGGCCTGCGCCACGGCCGCCATGGAATCCCCCCGGGCCGTCCGCCGCGCGAGCTGCCTGCGTCCCAATCCACCACCCGGCATTCCCCGCGCGCCGCCGCGGAAGGCGGGCGAGTACCGGCGCATGGAGTCGGCGACGGTGCTGCGGCCGTTGTCGAGGTAGACGAGCATCGCGGGGTGCTTCGCCGTGGCGCCCAGCAGGTCGCGGAAGTGGCCGAAGACGTGGGGACGGATGGCGTCGCGCTCGTACGAGGCCACCAGGTAGCGGTCGAGCTTCTTCCCGAAGAAGACGTTGAAGTGGTTGAACCAGAAGTCGGTCATCACCTCCTGCAGCTGCCGCTCGGAGTAGACCGCGCGCTGCAGCTTGGCACCCGCCAGGTCGAAGAGGATCGCCTGCGGCCCGCGCCGCGCGCCGCCCGCCTGCTGCCGCCGTGGACGCCCGAGGGCGGCGCCGTCGGCGCGCATCGCCATCGCCGAGTCGCCCATCATCGCGGGGCGCATCGCCCCGTCTCCATCCCCCGCGGCCTCGCGCGCGCGGCGGAGGGAGTCGCGGGCGGCGCGCGCGGCGGGGTCGGGACGGGGCGGGGGATAGGCGGCCAGGAGCTCGCCCGCGCTCATCGCCGAGGCCGGGAAGCGCGCCAGCCGTGCCTCCAGCGCCGAATCGTCGATGCGGTCCGGGTGGAGCTGGCGGTCGAGCCAGGCGTCGGGGCCGATCCGCAGCACCTCCGCGAGGTCCTCGGGGCGCGCGCCGAAGGTGGCGCGGCTGAGCAGGTGCAGCGCGCGCAGCGTGTCCTCGCGCGACGGCGGCGCCGGCACGGCCGCGCGGCGGACGAGCACCGGGCGCGGGCGCACGTCGTGGCGCGGCTGCGCGGCGGGCGCGAGGCCGGAGAGCAGCAGCGCCATCGCGACGGGCGCGAGCACTGCCGCGGCGCCGCGGCCGCGCGGTCGGGGGAAGAGGGGATGATGGTCACGCATCGCGAAGTCGCACGCTCGGGGATGCGGGCCGGATCGCACCGGCCCCTGGCAGTCTCTACATCGCTACCTCACGGCGCGTTGGGGATGGACGCCGCTCACGCCGAAAGCCGCAAACAAAAGCGTCTCGCAGAGACGCAGAGTCACAGAGAGGGCAGGCGGTTCTCTCTGTGTCTCCGCGTCTCTGCGTGAGGCAGTCTTTTGCCGGACCTGGTGTGACAACCCAACCTCCGGGGGCGAGGCCGATCAAAAGGGGCGGCAAAACCCGCCGCTCCCCTCACGCCGAGCTCCCGGAGGTCGCGAATGCGCGGTCGCACCCTCGCCATGCTGGTCGCGGGCACCTGCGTGCTCGCGGCCGGGTGCGCGCCCGCCGTCATGCGGACGATTCCCACCCCCGGATCTCCGGCCGTACGCCATCAGCAACTACGACGCGGCCGCGAACCTGGTCGGCGCGTATATACGGGAACTGCTTACACGGTAGCACCAATTGCCTATCGCCCCGCACTCGCCCACCCGAGGCTTGACGCGCACGCCCGCATCCTTGCCATCCCGCACGATCCGGCCATCTTTTCGGTAGACCCCGGCCCGGCATCTCCGTGTTCGAACTCCCCATGCACGCTCCTGTCCGCGACAGCGTTTTCATCAGCTACAGCCATCGGGACAGAGCCTGGCTGGAGTGGATGCTCATCTTTCTGAAGCCGTTCAGGCTGGACCTGACCATCTGGAGCGATGAAAACATCGAGGCAGGCGACCTCTGGCGCGGTGAGATCGACGCCGGATTGCAGCGGGCTGCGGTAGGGCTGCTGCTCGTGAGTCCACACTTCCTCGCGTCCGATTTCATTATGGGCGAGGAACTCCCCGCGCTCGTCGACGCGGCCAGGGAGAATGTGCTCAAGCTGATCTGGGTGCCCGTCAGCGCGAGCCACTGGAAGCACGGTCCGCTGAAGGACTACCAGGCCGCGTGGGACCCGGACCAGCCGCTGGACAGCCTTGCGGAGCATCTACGCAACGCCGCTCTGGTCCATATCACGGAAAGGGTTGTCAAGGCGGCGAAGTCCGGCGCGACAACCGCCTCCACGTCGACCGCCGTGTCGCGACGGGACGAGCGGCCGGTATCGGCGGCTGGCCCGGGAGGCGAGAACCACGGCCGCCCGGGCAAGCCGCATGACGTCCCTGCCCTTCCGCCACATTTTCTTCCCCGCACCGAAGACCTGGACCACTTGCGCCACTCGCTGCTCGAGGGTGCGGCAGGCGCGATGGGAATCACGGGCGAGCCGTACCGTATGGGGCTGCATGGACAGGGCGGCATCGGCAAGACCGTGCTGGCCGCAGCGCTGGCGTGCGACGAAGCGGTGCTACGCGCCTTTCCCGACGGGGTGTTCTGGGTAACCGTGGGCCAGTCACCCGACGTACCGCGGCTCCAGTCGGCGCTCCTGGAAGAAGCGGGAGAGGCGTCCGCTACGGTGACGGACCCGCGGCGCGGCCGCAAGCTCCTGGAGGAGCGCTTTGGCGACAGTGCCGTCCTGCTGGTCCTCGACGACGTGTGGGACCATCGTCACGCGCTGGAATTCGACGTGCTGGGGCCTGCCTCGCGCCTGCTGCTGACCACGCGGGACGCTGCCGTGCTCACGGCCATTGGCGCGGAGCGTGAAATCGTCTCACGGCTCCCCGAGGGTGCCGCGCTGTCCTTGCTGGCGACCTGGGCGGGATGCAGCGGCGTTGCTCTCCCCGAGGCGGCGCACGGCGTGGTCCGCGAGTGCGGTTTCCTGCCCCTGGCGCTCGCGCTCGCCGGCGCCAGGGTGCGCGACGGCACTCCGTGGGACGTGGTGCTGAAGGCGCTCGAGCAGGGCCGCCTGGAGTTCCTGGACCACCCGTACCGCAGCGTGTTCGGCTCCCTGCGCCCGAGCGTGGACGCGCTTCCGCCGGACGAGCGACAACGCTACCTGGAGCTCGCCGTCTTTCCGGAAGACACGCGCGTCCCCGACTCGGTCGTGCTGGCCCTCTGGAAGCAGACGGCCGGGCTGGACGAGCTGGCCGGGCAGGACCTCCTCGCGCGGCTGGGGAATCGGGCGCTGCTCGAGATCGCACACGCGGACGGACGGCGAGAGGTCGCGTTCCATGACCTGCAGCACGACTTCCTGCGCATCTCCGTCAGTGACGTGCCTGCGCTGCACCGTGAGCTGCTGGCGGCCCTGGCCGCGGAGCTGCCGTCCGCGGATCAAGGGAGGCAGTGGTGGCGGCTGCCCTCCGGCGCGAAGTACGCGTGGCTTCACCTGGCGCGGCACCTGATCGCGGCCGAGCGCGCGGACGAGCTTCGCGGCCTCCTGTTCGACTGCCGCTGGCTGGAGGCGAAGCTGCGGGTGTCGGGGCTGCCGGCGGTGCTGGCGGACTTCGCGGCGCTACCCCATGACGAGGAGTTGGCGCTCGTCGCCGGTGCGCTCCGGGTTTCCGGGCACGTGCTGGGTGGCGACCCCGCCCAGCTCCGCTCCCAGCTCACTGGCAGACTCCTGGGGATTGACCGTCCGCGTATCCGGACCATGCTGCACCGCGCCGTGACGGCCGGGGGAGAACCGTGGCTGCGCCCCTGCGCGCCATCGCTGGTCCCGCCCACCGGCTCGCTGCGGCGCACGCTGACAGGGCACACGGAGAAGATCAACGCGGTGGCGGTGACGGCGGACGGCCGTCGTGCCGTGTCCGGCTCCGCGGACGAGACGGTCAAGGTGTGGGACCTGGAGACGGGCGTGGAGGTGCGTACGCTGACCGGCCACACCTGGACCGTTACCGCAGTCGCGGTGACGGAGGATGGCCGGCGTGCCGTAACCGGCTCCTACGATCGGACGCTGAGGGTGTGGGACCTGGAGACGGGTGCCGAGGTGCACACGCTGCAGGGCCAGGTGGCGGGGATGACGGCGATAAAGGTGGCGGTGACGGCGGATGGCCGGCGAGCGGTTTCCAGCTCTGACGATGGCACGGTAAAGGTGTGGAACCTGGCGACGGGGACGGAGGAGCGGACACTGGCGGGGCACACCGACCGCGTCGCCGCGGTGGCGGTGACCGCGGATGGCCGGATCGCCGTCACCGGCTCCCACGACACCACGGTGAAGGTGTGGAACCTGGAAACAGGCGCGGAGGTGCGCACGCTGACAGGCCATTCGAGCGCAGTCAAGGCGGTGGCGGTTGCGGTCGATGGCCGCCGTGCTGTCTCCGGTTCCGACGACGGAACCGTGAAGGTCTGGGATCTGGAGACGGACGCAGTGCGCACGTTGATGTCTCACCCGGACCTCAGGGTCGGGGCGTTGGCGATGACGGGGGACGGCCGGCGCGCCATTGTCGGCTGGGGGCAGACGCTGAACGTGTGGGACGTGGAGACCGGCGTGGAGGTACGCACGCTGGAGGGTCATGGAAACTGGGTCAGGGCGGTTGCGATAACCGCGGACGGGCGCGTCGTCGTCTCCGGTTCCGACGACTGGACGCTAAAGGTGTGGGACATAGAAGCAGGCGCGGATGTGCACACGCTCGTGGGCCACAGGGACCGCGTCCTGGCGGTCGCGGTGACGGCGGACGGCCTCCATGCCATCTCCATCGCTGCCGACACGCTGAAGGTCTGGGATGTGAATACCGGCGCGGAACTGCGCTCGCTGCCGGGGCCGGGGTGGGTGACCGAGGCGGCGGTAGCGGCCGATGGCCGGCGTGCCGTCTCCGGCACCCTGGGCAGCACGCTGCAGGTGTGGGATGCCGACACCGGCACGGTGGTGCGCACGCTGGCAGGCCGTACCGGGTGGCCCTACGGCATGGCCATCACGGCCGATGGCCGACGGGTGGTCTCCGGCTCCTACGACGGGTCGATGCAGGTGTGGGAGGTGGAAGCGGGGGACGAGGTGCGTACGCTGGCGGGATCCGCGGGCCGGGTCACGTCGGTGGCGTTGACGGCAGACGGGAGGCGCGCCGTCTCCGGCGCCAGCGACCGGGCGGTGAAGGTGTGGGATCTGGAGAGCGGCACGGAGGTGCGAACAGTGGAGGGCAACGTGGGTGAGGTTTCGACGGTGGCGGTGACGGCCGATGGGCGGCGGATCGTGTGGGTCACCCATGAAGGGACGCTCAAGGTGTGGGACACCGACGCGGGCGTCGAGGTGCGTACGCTGGCGACCCGGATGGGCGGGGTCAACGTCGTGGCGGTCACGGCGGATGGCCGGCGCGCCGTCTCTGGCGCGGAAGACGGCACCCTGAAGATCTGGGAGGTGGAGAGCGGTCGCATTCTCGTCACCTTTGCCGCGGACGGCCCGCTCCGTTGCTGCGCGATCACTCCGGATGCCATGCGGATCGTCGCGGGTGACGACCTGGGCAGTCTGCACTTCCTCCTGTTGCAGGGCCTCCCGTCCTGAATCAAGCAAGAAAGGTTCATCGCAGATTCAGTTGCAGCAGGCCTCCTGTTCGCTCGCACCGATGCCGTCGACGAGTGGCTGCAGGTGGCGCTCGCGCTGAGTATCGAAATTTTCTGGGAGAGTCCCTCTCGATCCTTCTGCAATCGCGGAAGGCTCAGCTGTCTCAACGGATCGATCAGGGGGATGATGAGGCGAGCCCGGTGGCCGTGCACATCCTGCGCATCGATGACTGGATGACGATCATTCGCTGTACCCACGAAGGCTGGAGAGACGCATGAAGGACAGGGAGGGCTCGATTCCCCCTGATGACGCAGTTGACGAAGCCTTCAGGCGCAGAAGGCGGGGTGAGCGACGGAAGAGGGTGTCCTGCAAAAAAATTTCGATACGCAGCGCATTCCGAGCCTGCAGCCACTCGTCGACGAGCTCCGGGCGGGCAGGTTGCAACTAAACCGACGAAGAACCGAAAGAAAAGACCGTCTTCCGCAGACACGCGGAGTCGCGGAGAGACCTGGTGGTCTCTTCGCGACTCCGCGTGAGGCGCTGTTTACAGAGTGCTAGAACAGGCCCAGCCCGATCCCGTACTTCACGAAGCCGACGTGCGCATACCAGGTGTTGTCCTGGGTCGAGCTCCCGCCATAGCTCTTCCAGCCGCCCCCGGCGTTCACCGAGAAGTTGTGCCCGGTGCTGAACTTGACCACGGGGCCGACCTGGAAGGCGTTGCCGCCGCCGCTGTCGGTGGAGCCCTGCCACACCACCTCCGCGCCGGCGCTCAGCCGGCCGGGCGGGAGGGGGATCAGCGGCACCAGCGCCTGCGCCTGCGTCCAGATGTAGTCGGAGCCGAAGTTCATCGAGACGATTCCCTGCAGCTCCGGCCCGGGGCCCCAGTAGTTCCCCTGCGCGTTCGCCACCACGCCGCTCCCGCCGCCCTCGCCCTCGATGATCGGCACGCCCGAGTCGTCGTTGCTCTGGAAGGAGTAGCCGACGCGCGCGCCGACCTGCCCCACCGGCATGCGGAACGACGCCCCCGCCGACGGGGTGACCGCCCAGACGCTCCGGCTCCCGGTGCCGATGTCGTAGCCCAGGTGGTAGCCCTGCAGCCCCACCTCCGGCGCCAGCCCCGCCCCGCCGAAGCGCGCGGTGGCGCCCAGCAGCTCGATGTGCGTGTCGTTGCCGTCCAGCCCGGCCGTGCCATAGACCGTCAGGTTCTGCCCCGCCGCGGACCCCGCCGCCATCACTCCGCCGGCAACCGCCAGCAGCGGCAGCGCCCGCCGCGCGAGTCTCTCCCGTATCCTCTTCATCGTCCGTCCACTCCCTGTCCGATGACAAAAACCGCCGGCGGGCGCGCTCGCGCCTCGCCGGTCCATCCCGGCCCGTCCATCCGCCACGCTCACCGCGGAGCCGCCGGAGCCGCCGCCACCGCGTGCGCCGGGGCCGCCGGGGCGGGGAGCGCCGCGTACGCGTCCATGAACGCCGCCGCGACCTCGGTGCCGGGGTAGCGGTGGCCGTTGTCGTAGGGGGTGCGCGGCGCCACCACCGCCACCGGCCGCGGCAGCGTGCGCACCCAGGCGGCGATCTCCTTCGCCGTGGGAAGGTCGCGGCCCATCAGCGGTCGGGCGCGCACCGGCACCCGCGCCACCCCCAGCGCCCGCTCGGCCTCGTCGCGCCACGCCTTCTGCTGCGCGTCGCCGGGGTCGAGCAGGAGCACCACCTCCTTCACCTGCCCCGCCTCCATGTAGCCCGCCAGCTCCGACGAGTTGGGGTAGGGGATCAGCCAGACCCCCGGCTCCAGCTCGCGGATCGCGCCGCGCTGGAAGTCGCGTCCGTGCCCGCCGCCGGGCGGGAGCTTCAGCCGGTCGGCGAAGGTGCTGGCGTGCCCGATGCTGCCGTGCAGCGCCGTCTTCACCCCGTCGGCCTCGAGCATCCGGCGCACCACGTTGGTCCGGTCGCGTCCCAGCCCGCAGTGCACGTAGTAGACGCCGTCGCCCGTCCGCGCGATGCGGCGGATCTGCTCCAGCGCCGCGTGGTTGTCGCTCACCCAGGGAAGCATGGGGGCGTGGATGAACTGCACCCCCACCACGCGCGCGGCCTTCTTCTCCGCCTCGATGCTGGCCGGCTCGAAGGGGAGCACCGCCGGGTGCTGCAGCGAGATCACCGCCGTCACCCCGTCGTGCTTGAGCCGGCGCAGCGTGGCCTCGTCGGGGTAGGCGCCGAAGATGAAGCGCGCCCCCGACGCCGTCGCCAGCGAGGCGGGAACGTCGCCGCCGCCGGCGATCGCGGCCAGCATCCGCCCGGGGTTCATCCACGCCCACAGGCTCACCATCGCCAGCGCGGTGCAGACGGCGGGGATCCCCAGCCGCGCGCGCCGCCCGCCGTGGATGGTGCGGCGCAGCAGCCAGAGCGAGAGCGCGGCCGAGCCGAAGACGAAGAGGAGGATCACCGCCTGCATGGCGTGGTCCTGCGCCTTCTGCCCGAAGCCGGCCTGCTGCAGCCCCACCGTCACCCAGCGCGCCGGCCCCACCAGCACCGCGGTGCCGGCGAAGAACCCCACCACCCCCCAGAGGTAGAGGAAGGCGGCCACCACCATCCAGCGCTTGCGGTAGAAGGGGTTGTGCTCGCGGTCGATGCCGCCGCCGATGGTCCGGGTCATCCCCCCGTCTCCGTTCCAGGCCAGCTCTCCGAAGTAGACCATCATGCCACCGCCGCGTTCGTGTTCACCCGCGCCGCCGCCGGCTCCGGCCTCACCCGCCCGCTCCCCGCCCCGCCGGACGACGCGGGCTGGCGCGCCACGCCCACCGCGAAGCTCACCCCCAGCGGCGTCTCCAGCGCCCGGGCGAACACCACCTGCCCGCGCCCGCGGATGTCGGTGCCGGGCACGTGGTACTCGATCGGCGTACCGGGCGGGAAGGGCGTGCCGATCATCAGCCGCGCGCCGCCCTCGCTCACCTCCTCGAGGAGTGCCACCTGCTCCAGCCGCCGCTCGCCACGCACGCGCCCGCCCACGCTGATGCGCGCGGGGAGGTTCACCCGCTTGCGGCGCCCCTGGCGGGTGCTCAGCACCCAGTTGAGCGGCTTCTCCAGCACCCCGATCCCCGCGCCGGCGAAGCGGTAGAGCGACTGCTCCAGCGGCACCGCGTGCTGCGTGCAGTGCAGCTCGATCTGGTCGCGCACGTTCATCGGCAGTTCCTGGAAGGCCACGCCGACGCGGTGCGTGCCGCTCTCCCGGTCGTCCACCTCGCAGCGCAGCACCGTCCCCTTCACGTTCACGGTGGCGGTGCTGAGCTGCAGGGTCAGGCGCAGGGCGGTGCCCTGCTCCAGCGGCCGGGTGGAGCGGAAGCTCATCCCGCCGGGGTTGAGGTCCTGCGCCAGCGCCACGTGCGCGCGGGTCACCCGTCCCCCCTCGCGCGCGATCCGCACGCTCACGGGGAAGCTGCCGCGGAAGCGGTGGTCGTGGCGCTGCTGGCGGATGCGGCGGCTCATTCGCACCACCGCGAAGGCCAGCGAGAAGTTGATCGCCGCCCAGAAGCCGTTGGAGATGAAGGAGAGCGATCCCCAGCCGTAGCCCGGGTACTGGATCCACCCCGTTGCGCTCGCCACCGTGGCCCACACCACGGCGAGGAGCGTGAGCGCCATCAGCACCACGTGCGGCGCGTAGATGCGGAAGGGCACGTGCCCCGCGCCCTTGGGCGTGACCTTGAAGCTACGCGGCCTGCGGCTGAAGATGGAGAACACCGCCCGGGTGTAGGTCCAGAACTTCACCATGTGGAAGCGCTCTGCCGCCCAGGTGCTGGTGCGCCCCCGCGCCTGCACCTCGCTCAGCAGGAAGCTGAGGAGGAGGAAGGGGACGAAGTGCAGCAGGAAGTCGGCGTTCAGCGCGCGGACGGGGAGCACGCCGGTGAAGAAGAACACCAGCGGCGCGGCGAAGAACACCAGCTTCTGCACCCCGCCCACGTAGGCGGTGAGCGAGCCGAAGTACGAGATGCGCTGGTGCAGCGTGAGCCCCGGGTAGGTGAACGGGTTGTACGTCTTGATCACCTGCATGGCCCCCTGCCCCCAGCGCAGGTGCTGGGTGTGGAAGGCCGCCGCCGAGTGCGCCGCCAGCCCGTACACCAGGCTCTCGCCGTAGAAGGCCGAGTTCCACCCCGCGCCGTGCAGCTTCAGCGAGGTCTCGATGTCCTCGGTGATGCTGGTGGTGCTGAAGCCGCCGATGGAGTCCAGCGCCGCGCGCCGGATCACCGCGCTGCAGCCGCAGAAGAAGGTGGAGTTGATCGAGTCTTTCCCCGGCTGGATCACGCCGAAGAAGAGGCGCTGCTCCTCCCAGATGCGCTGCGAGGCCTCGTTCACCTTGTAGGTGAAGGCGTCGGTGTTGTAGAAGTCCTGCGGCGTCTGCACGAACGCCAGCTTCGGGTCCTCGGCGAAGAAGCCGAGCACCCGGTGCAGGATCTGGGGGAGCGGAACGTGGTCGGCGTCGAGCTGCAGGATGAAGTCGCCGCGCGTGTGCGCCAGCGCGTGGTTCAGGTTCCCCGCCTTGGCGTGCTCGTTGGTGGGCCGCCGCAGGTACCCCACGCCCAGCTCCTCGGCCAGCGCCTTCACCTCGTCGCGCTTGCCGTCGTCCAGGATCCAGGTCTCGTGCGGATAGCGGATCGCGCGCGCGCCGATGGCGGTGCGGCGGATCACCTCCAGCGGCTCGTCGTAGCAGGTGATGAACACGTCTACCGACAGCCCCTCCGGCACCTCGAGCGGCTGCCGGTGGCGGATGCGCCAGACCGAGTGGACCATGATGAACCCGCTCACCAGCCCCCAGGTCTCGGCCAGCGCCAGGGGGATGGAGAACCAGGGGGCGCTCCAGTTGAGCGTCCACCCCCAGCGCCAGGCGACGTAGTAGGTCCAGTACGCCAGCGTGACCACGGCGATCAGCCGGATCAGCCGCTCCTGCCGCTCCGGGAGCTGGGGAACGGCGTTGACCGGGCGGCGCCGCAGGGGGGCCACGGCCGGGGGAGCGACGACGGGTGGGGCATGCTTCCGCTGCTTCATTCAACTCACCTTCGGCGGCTGGGCCGTCTCCGCTGCATCCTGGAGATCCCTGGCTCTGCGGCCCCGCCTCGCGGCGGGTGTGCTCTTCTCGGGTTCCCGGCCATCGTTGACCAGACTTTCGACACACCCCGTGCCGGAAGTCACCACCCCTGCTACAAAATGGTGCAGCAGGAGGGAAGGTGGAGTATGCCAGAAGCGTGCCGTCGTGGAAACGCGTGGTGCACGCACAAACGACGGCGCCGCACGGGTTTGACCGTGCGGCGCCTGGGGTTTCGTACGGAAGACCGGCGGCGGCGCGGGGTTGCGCGCGCGCCCGGATGAGCGCGGCTCAGCGCGAGGCGAGCCTGTCTCCGCTGGCGGCCACGGGGGCAAAGGCGGTCTGCACGCCGGCTTGCGCCATCGCCGCCTGGAAGGCCTGCAGCGAGGCGGCCGACGAGTCGACGCGCCAGTCGGCCTCCTTGTTCGCGTTGAACCAGACGGCGCCCACCACGCGGGGGTTGGCGCGCAGGCGCTGGTAGGCGTCGGCGATCCACTGCGCCTTCTGCCCGGCGCTCCCCTCCTGGGTGGCGAACTCGCCGACGATGATCGGCTTGGCGGGGTAGCGCGTGGCCAGGTCCGAGAGCATGTAGTCGGCGCCGGCGCCGTTGGTCATGGTGTCGAAGCTCTGCCAGCTCCCGCCCCACACCGTGGGCCCGTTGAAGCCGTGCGCGCCCACGTAGTCCACGTACGCGTCGCCGGGATAGTAGTTGGCGTACCAGTTCCAGCTGGTGGCGCCGCTGGCGGTGTGGGTGAGGGCGTTGCCCACGTTGGGGTTGAACACCCAGCGCACGTTGGTGGCGCCCTGCGCGCGGAAGACGTCGACCAGGTGGCGCCAGGCGGCCACGTACTTCGCGGGGGCGCCGGCGTCGCCGCCGTTCATCACCCCCTGCCAGGCGTAGCTCCAGTTGCCGTTCATCTCCCACCCCGGCTCCAGCATCACCAGCGAGCCGACGGACTTGATCCCCTGCGCGACCGCGGCCAGGCGCGCGTCCGCCTGCCCGGCGACGATGGCGTCGAGCACGCCGCCGGAGGGGGCGCCGGTCCACTTGAGGTCGAGCGCCACGTAGTTGGTGGCGCCGGTCGACGCGGCCGCGCGCAGCACCTGCCCGCACCAGCCGTTGGCGGTGAAGTCGCAGTCCAGCGAGTGGAAGGTCTTCACCAGCGACGGCTGCTTCCCGGTGAGCGTGCCGAAGCTGCGGATGGCGCCGGCGATCGTCTGCGGGGTGCTGTTCGCGTCGCCCAGGTAGGCGCCCGGGTAGAAGGGGCGCGTGCTGCTCGTGGTCGTGGTGTCCACCGGGGGCGGCTGCGTGGGCTTGGGCTGCTTGCGCGCGTCGGGCCCGGCGGGGCTCACCCCGGCGTCGGAGCAGGCGGCCAGGGCGGCGAGCGCGGCGAAGCCGAGCCACGCGGCGAGCGAGCGGTTGCGGAGCGGATGACGCATGGGATGATGCACCTTCTTCGGCGGCCCGCCAGGGGTACCGTCGTCGCAGGGGAGTTCATGTGGAGGGGATCTGGAGGCCGGGAAAAGGCAGGATGCATTCCGCCCGTGCTATCCATCGTAAATGCCAGTAAATACAGGGGTTTATGAGAATTTTTAGAGACCCTGCGAGCGGATCGGGCGCTGCGTTTTGCGGGAGTCGGGGGAGAATGCAAGACGGACGGGAACGGATGGAGGTCGGCAGATGTGTGGTATCTTCAATGGTGGCATTCGGTTGGGGTGGAAGAGGTATGGAAGAGGCGATTGAAATCGCGGCAACAACGGCCCGAAGTCCGCCTTCGCGGACCCCCTACCGACATTCCGGGGTGATTCGACGGGATTGGTCGCGGGCCTCCGGCGACAGATCCTTCGGCCCTTCGGCTGCAGAGCTCGACACAGCCGCAGGTGGGTGTGGTCGTCCTGAATAGCGCTGCCGTGTTCCCGAGGCCGCAGCAGCGTCGGGGGCATGCGCCCGTGTGTCGGCCGGGAGTCCGCGAAGGCGGACTTCGGGCCGTTGTTGCCGCGATTTCAATCGCCCGTTCCACACAGGTTGTCCAGACAGGTTGTGGAACTGGCCTGCCGCTTGCGCATCCGGCGGCTTCCCCGGCGGGCTTCCCTCGGCGGAAGTCGTTTCCCGCGTGGCGCTTGCAATCGCAATCCGCGCCGAGGGCACCTGCTCCAGGACCAATCGCATGATGGCGAACCGAATCGTCACCGTCTGCTCGGCCGCGCTCTTCGCCGCCGTGCCGGCGCTCTGCCAGAGGGACAGCGCCGCCGTGCGGGGCTCCGGGTCTCCCTCCGACGCGCAGCAGGGTCCCTCGTCCACCGCCGCGCCGCAGGGCGGCGCGCGGCTGGGCCGGATGAACGACCGCGACGTGTTCATGGACGCGGCGCGCACGGCGTGGACCTACATCGACCACGAGTACAACGCGCAGACGGGGCTGGTCAATTCCGTGGCGGGGTACAAGTACGCCACCGTGTGGGACATCGGCAGCGGGCTGCTGGCGCTCTTCTCGGCCAACCAGCTCGGCCTCCTCCCCGACGCGGACTACGACCAGCGGATGCGCCGCGCGCTGCAGACGCTCACCGAGACGCGGCTCTTCGACAACGGCGCCTTCAACAAGAACTACCACACCGAGACCGGCCGCATCGCCGGGCGCAACGGCCAGGAAGAGGCCACGCGCGACGGCTACGGCTGGTCGGCGCTGGACCTGGGGCGGCTCTTGCTGGCGCTGAAGATCATCGCCGCCAACCAGCCGCAGTACGCCGAGCAGGCGCAGGCGATCGTCGCCCGCGTCGACTTTTCGCGCCTGGTGGCCGGCGGCTACCTGCGCGGCGAGGACCTGGGCCCCCAGAGCCGGCGCGCGCGCGCCTACCAGGAGGGGCGCCTGGGGTACGAGCAGTACTCCGCCCTCGGCTACGCGGCCTGGGGCCACCCCCCCGAGCGCGCGCTGCGGATCTCGGACGCGCGGCCCATCACCATTCTGGGCGTGCCGCTGCTGGCCGACACCCGGGGCGGCGACCTGTTGACCAGCGAGCCCTTCGTGATGTACGGGCTGGAGGCGGGGTGGACCCCGGAGATCCGCGACCTGGCCTGGCGGGTGCTGGCCGCGCAGGAGGCGCGCTGGAGGCAGACGGGGTCGGTGACCGTCGTCAACGAAGACGCGCTGAACGGCCCGCCCTACTTCCTCTACTACTCCGTCTACGCCGACGGGAAGGAGTTCCCCGTGGCCCCGCCGGAGGGCGCCGCCCCGGGCCCCACCCCGCGGACGGTGAGCACCAAGGGGGCGTTCGGGTGGCACGCGCTGCTGCCGAGCGCCTACACCTGGCTGGCGGTGCAGAAGGTGGCGGCCGCGCGCACCTCGCGCGGCTGGGGCGCCGGGGTGTTCGAGGAGAGCGGCCGCATCTCCGGCGGCGAGAACGTGAACACCGCCGCGGTGATCCTCGAGGCCACCCTCTTCACCCGCCGCGGGAGCCGGCCGCTGATCGAGCCGGCGAAGGTGCTGCCGTAGCCTTTCCGGCAACCGCCTGACGCAGAGACGCAGAGGAACGGAGAGGAGGCTGCTCTCGGTTCCTCTGCGTCTCTGCGTCGACCTGACGCAACCGGCGGAACGCTACAGAGACGGCTACTCCAGCCAGGTGCCCACGATGGGCGTCGGCACCCGGCGGTCCTCCAGGGTGCCATCCCCCAGCCGGCCGTAGTCGTTCTTCCCCCAGCAGTAGACCGCCGAGGCCGCCGTGATCCCGCAGGTGTGCAGGTAGTAGATGCCGAAGTCTACGAAGGGAAACGCGCCGACCCGCGCGGGGACCGGGGTCGACAGGGTGTTCCCGGTCCCGAGCACCCCCAGGTTGTTGAGGCCCCAGCAGTAGATCTCGGTGCCGGTGCTCCCGCAGGCGTGCACGTCGCCGGGCACCACCCCCTGCCAGGCGAGCGGCCCCTCCACCGGCACCGGGCGGGTGGCGCAGTGGTGGACGAAGGGGCCGCCGGTGCCGGAGAGGACGCACTCCTCCGACGGCACGGCGCTCCCCAGCGCGTCCCAGTCGTCGTTCCCCCAGCAGTAGCCGCGCCCGGTGCCGGCCTCGGTGCCGCAGGTGATGGAGAGCCCCGCGCGCAGGGTGGCGAAGCGGATCCCCCCGCTCACCGGCGTCGGCACCGACACGCTGGCGTTCGTCCCGTTCCCGATCTGGCCGAGCGCGTTGTACCCCCAGCAGTACGCCGCCCCGTCCGCCGTGAGCCCGCAGGCGTGGGAGCCTCCCACGGTGATGGCGTCGAAGGCGAGGCCGCCGGCGACCCGCTGCGGCGTCGGTGCCAGGGTGTTCTTCCCGTCGCCGATCTGCCCGCTCTCCCCGCGTCCCCAGCACCAGGTCTCGCCGGTGGTGGCGATCCCGCAGGCGCCGAGGCCGCCCGCGGCGAGGGTGCGGAAGCGCAGCCCGCCCGACACGGCGGCGGGCGTCCGCCGGTCCGTCAGCGTACCCTCGCCCACCTGGCCGTCCACGTTCAGCCCCCAGCAGTACGCGCGCCGGTCTACGGCGAGCGCGCAGGTGTGCTGCGAGCCGCCCACGATCTGCCAGAAGCGCAGCTCGGTGGCCACGGGCACGGGTGACGGGCTCGAGGGCCCGCCGTTGGTGCCCAGCTCCCCCGAAGCGTTCGAGCCCCAGCAGAAGGCCCGCCCATGGCTGTTGATGGCGCAGGTCTTGGTCAGCCCGGGCGCCACGCTCGGCCGCACCCGCGCGGCGGTCGCCTGGAAGGCCACCTCCACCCCGGAGAGCACCGGCGCCTGCGCCGTGAGCCGCGCGGCGCCGGTCGCCTCGCCCAGCGTCCACCGGGTCAGCGCCATGCCGTCGGCGTTGGTGACCGCCGAGGCGGGCGAGGCGCTCCCCTGCTCGGTGGCGAACTGCACCTGCACCCCGGCCACGCCGCGGCCGGCGGCATCGACCACCCGCACCGCCAGGGAGTCGCCGAGCGCGGCGCCCACGATCCCCGCCTGGGCGTCGCCGGCGGCGAGGGAGATCGCGCTGGGCGCGGCGGGCGGACCGGGCCTGGAGTCGGTCGGAGAGCCGCACCCGGCGAGGAGCGCGGCGGCGCACAGCGCGAACGGAAGGGTGACGCGCATCGATCGGGCGGAGGAGAGGGGACGGCCGCGGAGGGTGAACGGATGAATCTATCCGTGCGGAGCGGCCTGTTCAACCGGGCGCCCGGCCGCTCCTCTCCGCGACGCACCACGTCCGGGTTGCCGCGGGGACGCAGAGGAGCGAGCTTACGGTCTCCGCACACATTCGTTCCGACAAATTCCTACCCTTTACCGCCGCGAGCCCGCCATGAAACCGTCCTTCGCCCGCATTTCCATCGTCCTCTCCGCCCTCTGCGCCTGCGTGGCGGGGGCGGCGCACGCGCAACGGCAGCCGCTGCACCCGGTGCCGCTGATTGAGCCGGGGGCGCGGGTGCGCGTCTCGGTGCCGCAGCTGAACGCGCACCGCGAGGTGGGCAACAGCGGCGAGTGGCAGGTGGGCACCGTGGTGGAGGTCGACACGGGCTCGATCTCGCTGCGGCTGGAGCGCGACGGCACCGAGTTCCGCGTTCCCATGTCGTCGCTGCGCGCGCTGCAGGTGAGCCGCGGCACCGTGGCCGCGGGGGTAGGGTGGGGGAGGGACGCGCGCACCGGCTTCCTGGCCGGGATGGCGGCGGGCGCGACGGTGTTCGGGCTCACGGTGGTGACGCACAAGGCCTACGACGGGGGGGACTGCGATCCCGACTGCAACCTTTCGAAGGGGCTCCTGCGCCCCTCGGCGGGGAGCGCCGCGATCCTGATCGGCGGGGGCGGGGTGGTGGGCGGGCTGATCGGGGCGCTGCTCGGCGGCACCAGCCGGCGCGAGCGCTGGGAGTCCCTCCCCATTCCCCCCGTGCGGATGCAGGTCTCCGCCACCGGCGCCTCGGTCTTGATCCGCATCTAGCGTCTACCCGCAACAGCCTGACGCAGAGGCGCAGAGGAACGGAGAGAAAGCCGCTCTCTTTTCCTCTGCGTCTCTGCGTCAAATAACGCAACCCGCGGACGCGCACCGCCGGTTGACCCGCACCCCGCCCGGCGCCATTCTTCAAGCATGGAATCCACGACGCTCCCGGACGCGCCCGCGCGCCTGCGCGAGATCGCCGCCACGGTCGAGTCCGGCGGCCGCATCTCGGCCGACGACGCGGCCGTGCTCTGGCACCACGCGGACGACGACGAGCTGAAGCGCCTGGCCCAGCTCGTCCGCGCGCGCTACCACCGGCCCGACCGCGCCACCTACATGGTGATGCGGATCATCAACTACACCAACGTGTGCGTGGCGCAGTGCGACTACTGCGCCTTCTACGTGCTCCCCAACCAGGCCGGGGGGTACGTGATGACGCGCGACGACGTCTTCGCCAAGATCGACGAGCTGCTGGAGGCGGGGGGCGACCTGGTGGGCTTCAACGGCGGCTTCAACCCCAAGCTGCCGCTGCACTACTACGCCGACCTCTTCGCCGCGGTGCGCGAGCGCTACGGCGACCGGGTGGAGTTCTACGCGCTCACCATCGCCGAGTTCATCTTCCTGGCCGACCGCGCCAACCTCACCCATGCCGAGGCGGCGGCGCGGCTGCGCGAGGCCGGGGTGTACTGGATCACCGGCGGCGGCTCGGAGATCCTCACCGAGGACTTCCGCAAGCGCCACGCGAAGTTCAAGTACACGGTGCGCGAGTACTTCGAGGCGCAGCGCGCGGTGGTCGAGGCGGGGCTGCGCACCACGGCGACGATGGTGATCGGCTTCGACGAGACGCTGGAGGAGCGGCTGGAGCACCTGCGGCGCACCCGCGACTTCCAGGACGCCGCGCTGGCCGACGGGTACCAGGGCCTCTTCTCCTTCCTCTGCTGGACCTACAAGCCGTACGGCACCGACCTGGGAGGGGCGGAGATCTCGCCGCGCGAGTACTGGAGGCACATGGCGCTCTGCCGCATCTTCCTGGACAACGTGAAGCACTTCCGCACCTCGGTGCTCACGCAGAACGAAGAGGCCTTCCGCGCCCTGGAGTACGGCGCCGACGACTTCGACCTGCCCATCGAGGACGAGGTGACGCAGAAGGCCGGCGCCCGCGTGGACCTGGACCTGGACCGCCTGCTGGCCATCCCGCGCGCGCTGGGCTACACCGTGGAGTACCGCCACCCCGAGCGTCCGCCCGCCCTGGCGGCGGCGCTCACCGCCGCCTGACCGCACCACCGCGCTTCCCGATCGTGAGCCTGAAGGACGTGATCCTGGACCTGTTCGGCGCCCCACCGGCGCCGGACGGGCCCGCCCCCGCGCGCCCGGCGCCGAAGCCCGCGCCGCCTCCCGAGCCGCCGCGCGCGCCGGGCGTGCGCACGTCCGGCGAGGTGCTGGCCGTGCTCCGCCGCCACGGCGCCCCGCACGGGCGGGTGATGCTCACCGACAACCGGCGGACCATGATCTCCGTCGGCCGGGACCGCTCGCTGATCCGGATGCACCACGCCTTCGCCGGGGCCGACGAGGCGGTGCTGGCGGCGGTGGCGGTGCTCTACACGCCGGGCGCGCCGCCGCGGAAGCGGGCGGCGGCGAAGACGGCGGTGCGCGCCTTCATCAACGCCATCCCGCTGGACCGCGCCCCGGCGCGGCCCGTGCGGCGCCGCCCCCATCCGCTGGACCGGGTGCACCTGGAGCGGATGCAGGCGGTGTTCGACGAGGTGAACCGCGCCTCCTTCCGCGGAAAGCTGCCGCGCGTGCCGATCCACCTCAGCCGCAAGATGCGCCGGCGCAACGGCCACTTCACCTCGCGCCCGCTGGAGATCGTGATCTCCTGGCGCCTCTGCGTGCACGGCGCCCCGGGCGAGGCGGAAGAGACCATGCGCCACGAGATGATCCACCTCTGGCAGTACGTGGAGGGGCTGCCGGTGGACCACGGCCCCGTCTTCCGCCGCGCGGCCCGCCGCCTGAACGTCCACCCCCGCGCCACCCGCCCGGTGAAATGGAAGGGCAAGTGAGGCGGCGCCTCTCCGCGCCTCTGCGTCTCTGCGCGAGACGGATCCGCGGGATCTTCCTCGCGCTCTCGTTCGCGGCCGCGCTCCCGGCGGCCGCCCAGGAAGGCGCCGTGCTGCGCGGCCAGGTGGTGGACGACGCCTCCGGGCAGCCGGTCGCGGCCGCGCGCGTGACGGTAGACGGCGCCGGCGCGGTCCAGGCCGACAGCCTGGGCCGCTTCCGTGTCGCGGGGCTGCGGTCCAGGCGGTACCGGGTCCACGTGGAGCGGCTGGGCTACGCGGGCGCCGAGCTGCAGGTGCAGGTGGCCGACTCGATGACGGTGTCGGTGCGGCTGGTGCCGACGCCGCAGGCGGTGGCGGGGGTGACGGCCACCGCCGCGGCGGCCGTGGACGAACGGATGCGCGGCTTCGAGCAGCGTCGCGCGCAGCACACCGGCGGCGGGCGCTTCCTCACCCGCGCGGACCTCGAGGCCTCCTCGCGCAGCACGCTCGCGAACGTGCTGCGGCGCCTCCCCGGGACTCGGATCATCCATGGCGGCGCGGCGATGGAAGAGTACCTCGCGACCGGCCAGCCCGGTCCGCACGCGCTGGACCACCCGCCGGCCCCCTGCTACGCGCAGGTGTTCGTGAACGGCGTGCAGATCTACGCCATGGGCCGCGGCGATCCGCCCGACCTGAAAGAGATCGACGTGAACGAGGTCGAGGCGATCGAATACTACGCGCAGCCGGCCAGCACCCCGCCCCAGTTCCGCACCATGAACTCGGACTGCGGAACGCTGGTGCTGTGGACCCGCTACGCTCGATAACAGCAGGTCTCACACAGAGTCACCAGGGGGACCAGAGGACTGCAGCCGGTTCCTCTGGTCCCTCTGGTGACTCTGCGTGAGACCTTCTTTTGCAGTTCTTCGAGCACATGCTGAGTCCACTTCGCTTCACCCCCCTGCTCGCCGTCGCCGTTCTCGCTACCGCGTGCAACGGCGACGGCACGGGCGCGCGGGAGCCGGGCTTCCGCACGGCGCAGCCGGCGCTGGCGGTGGGGCTCGGCGGCGCGGAGGTGCAGCCGATCCTGAGCGTGGGCGACACGCTCCCGGGCGGCTTCGTCTGGGCTCCCGTGCCGGACGGGCTGGGGGGATTCATGGAGGGCGGCGAGCTGGTCCTCTTCGCCAACCATGAGCTCGGCTCCGGCGGCGTGCCGGGGACGGACGGGACGGCGAAGTTCGCCTTCGCCCGCGTGTCGCGGCTGGTGCTCGACCCCGCGAGCGCGACGGTGCTCCGCGGCGCGTACGTGGTGGACGGGGACGAGGGCTACCGCGCCCTCTGCTCGGCGACCTTCGCCGGGGCGCGCGAGGGGCTCCCCTCCGGCTGGTTCCTCACCGGCGAGGAGGCCACGGGCGGGGTGAAGGACGGGATGCAGCTCGCCGTCTCGCGCACCGGGCAGGTGGTGGAGATGCCGTGGATCGGCCGCTTCGCGCACGAGAACCTGGTGGCGATCCCCGGCTTCCCCGGCCGCGTGGTGCTGGCGGGACTCGACGACAGTCGCGGCCGCTCGGAGCTGTACCTCTACGTGGCCGCGAGCGAGGGAGACGTGCTGGCGGGGCGGGGGAAGCTGTACGTCTTCACCTCCGCCGAGGCGGCGAACGTGGGCCAGCTGGGGGTGCTGCAGGGGATCGACGGGCGCTTCGTGGAGATCCCCGGCGCCGCGTCGCTCTCGTCGGCGCAGCTGCAGGCCGCGGCCGACGCGCTCGGCGCCTTCCGCTTCGCGCGCATCGAGGACGGCGACTACGACCGGGGGACGGCGGCGGGCGAGCCGCCGGCGCTCTACTTCGTCGACACCGGCGCGGCGGACGTCCCCGGCGGCGGGCCGCCGTGGGACCCGTACGGCTCCATCTACCGGATGCAGCTCACGGCCGCGGACCCCACGCGGGCGCGGATGACGCTGATGGCGCGCTCCTCCGGCCCCGCGGCGGGGTGGGCCTCGCCCGACAACGTGGCGGCGAGCGCGCGCAGCCTGATGGTGCAGGAAGATCCGGCGCACCCCGCCTGGGCGCGCGCGCCGCGCATCTGGCGCTTCACGCGCGCGGCGGACGCGCGGCTGGTCGATCCGCGTCCCGTGGCCGAGCTGCTGAACTCCGACTGCGTATTCGGTGCGTCGACGTGCTGGGAGTCCAGCGGCATCGTCGACGCGTCGGCGTGGATGGGCGAGGGGACGTGGCTCTTCGACGTGCAGGCGCACGCCCGCCCCGAGCCGCGGCTGGGGATCGCGCGCGAGGCGGGGCAGCTGCTGCGGCTGCGCGTGCCGGGAAGCTGAACGGACAGGCGAAGTTTCTGCTGGCGCGAGCATCGCCCGTGGCATACCGTACGGCTGACGACATGATCTCTCCCCGCGCTTCCCCGCCTGCTCATGGCCCGCCGATCCGAAGCCACACCCGTATACGAAGCCGTGCAGACCTGGGTCGACCACGGCCTCCTCAGGCGGGTATCGATCTTCGGCTACGAACCGCTGTGGACTCCGGAGAACTTCGCCCGGCTGAACGCCGACTTCATCGAGAGCCCTCTGGAGGACGCACGCTCGTTCCTGGAAAAACTGCAGGAGCAGCTCGCATCGTCGCCATCCCCAGTCAAGCTGCTGGTCGCGGAGATGCTGTGGGTGATGATGCTGTTCCCCAGCAACGTCAGCTACGAAGCAAAGGTTCGCCTGATCGCCGCTCCTTACGAGTGGCTGGAGATGAGGCTGCCGTGGAACAGTCCTCTCATCCGCGTGCTGAGCGCCGGCGTCGGATCGACGGGCCAGGCGTACAACCAGCATCGCTGGCGCGAGCTTACGCTCTTCGTCCGCGCGATGATCGCGTGGGGAGAAATACCCCACCTCGAGCACGTGTCGCTGCTGCGGGACGGCTGGGCATTCGCGGCCTGGCTGGACAGGACTCCCGACGCAAAGAACCGGCAGTTCCGCAACATCCTCCTTCACCTGCTGTTTCCCGACCTGTTCGAGCGCATCTCTTCGTTCGCGCACAAGCGCTTGATCGTGCGCCATTTCGGCCGGGCCATGGGCATTCCCTTGCCGCGGGAGAGCACCTCCCTTCCCGTGGACGCCTTCGACCGGCCGCTCGCCGAGATCCGCAAGCGCCTGGAGGCGGAATCCCCAGGACGAACCATCGATTTCTACGACCCGGACCTGGAGGGGCAGTGGCGTCCCTCCCGGCGCAAACCGGTCGGGCCCAAAGGCGACCCCACCGCGCTGGAGCGGCGGCTGGACGACGGGCTGCGCGAGGTCGTGGCGGTTCACGCGAAGCTGGCGGACGCGGTGCCCGCCCTCCAGCGCCAGCCTACGCTGGGCCTCCTGGCCGCCGCGCTGCTGCGCAGCCTGAGCGAGGACAACCGCGACACGGCCCGGGCGCTCTGGCAGCAGATCAACCGCCCGGCGCTTCCCCTCGATCCAACCTCCGTGCTCCTCCTCTTCAAGCTCCCGTACGACGAGGTGCCCGAGTCCGTCTACCGCGTCGCGGGTGACGTGGACGTGGACGCGCTGCTCGCCTCCCGCGCCGGCGAGCCGGTGCGCGTGGTGCTGGAGCGGGCGGACGAGTGCGCCCGCGAGGTCTCGGGGAAGGATGCGCCCCTGATCTCGGGCCGGCACCTGATCGCGGCCATCCTGCGGCCGGGCCCGATGAACGAGGCCAAGCGCGCGCTGCGGGATCGCGGCCACCGGCTGGACCGGCTGCGTGCCGCGCTGATGGACTTCTTCCAGGCCAGGCTGGTCGACGACGTCCACGACGCCTGGCGCGAGTACCTGGACATATCGGAGCCTCCGCCGGTGCTGGCGGAGCCCGGCTTCGCCCGCGACTACATCGACCCGGAGGAGAAGACCGTCACCCCGGACTACCTGGGCGTGGATCCCGACGTCCAGGCGCTGGCCCGGCTGCTCTGCGCCCGCTCCGTCGATCCCCCGCTCTCCGTGGGGCTCTTCGCCGACTGGGGAACGGGGAAGAGCACCTTCATGCAGCGCCTGAAGCGGAACATCGGCGAGCTCTCCAGGCGCGCCGAATCGGCGGAGCGCCGCAACGTGGACACCGCGTACCAGGGCGGCGTGGTCCCCATCTGGTTCAACGCGTGGCACTACATGGACGCCAACCTCTGGGCGTCGCTGGTCACCCACATCTTCGAGAGCCTGGCGAAGCACCTGTCGGGGAACTCCGAAGAGGCGCTGGAGCAGGTGCGGAGGAGCCTCTACGGCAACCTGGCCGCCAGCCAGAGGCTGCTGAAAGAGGCGGAAGGACGGGAGGCGCTGGCGACGGCCGAGGTGGACGCGGCGAAGCAGCGCGCGGATGACGCCCGCGCGCGGGAAGCCGGCGTGGTGCACCGCATCGCCCGGGCGCGCGACGTGGCGGCGGGGCTCTGGAAGGCCATCGCGGCGGAAGCGGCGCTCGCCGAAGCGGCGTACGCGTCTCCCCCGGGGTATGGCTCTCCCCCCGCCGACGCCGCGGAGGTCCAGGCGGAGATGGCCGCGGACGAGGCGCTCGCGGCGCTCGCGGGCGACATGCGGGCCGCCGTCGACGCGGCCGCCACCGAGCTCGGCCTGCGCGAGGGGCAGGCCACCGTCGGCGAGATCCGCGGCACGCTGGCGCAGATGCGCGGGCTGTGGGGGAGCATCTCCGCCTCCGCCGAGGTCCTGCACCGCCGGCGGGGACTCGCCGGAGACGTCGTCCTGGCCCTGCTGGCAGTCCTGGTGATCGCCGCCACGGTGCTGCCGCTCGCCCTGTTCTTCGACTGGAGGGATGTCCGCGCGTGGGTCGTCGCGGCCGGCGGCTTCCTCGTCTCCCTCGTCCCCGTCCTCTCCGTGCTCGGCGTGGTCGCCGCGAGGGTCCGGCGGGTGCTGGAGCGTGCCGACGCCGAGATCCGCGCCGGCGCCGGGCGCGCGGCGGCGGAGGCGGACGCGCTGCAGCGCGAGCTGGACCGGGTGAAGCAGGCCGGGGCGGCGGCCGAGCGCGACCGCATCGCCGCGCAGCAGAAGGTCGACGAGATCAGGGCGGAGATCGAGGACATCCGCGCCGGGCGCAGGCTGGAGCACTTCATCCGCGACCGCGCGGGGTCCGACGACTACCGGCGCCACCTGGGGATCATCGCCACCATCCGCCGCGACTTCGAGGCGCTGGAGACGCTCCTGGCCGACGTGCGCCGCGAAGCCGCGAGCCCGCCGGGGCGGGGGATCGACGGCGGGAGCTCGTCAGCCGTCGCTTCCACGCCTGCCATCCGCCGCATCGTGCTCTACATCGACGACCTGGACCGCTGCCCGGAGGAGCGCGTGGTGGAGGTGCTCCAGGCGGTGCACCTCCTCCTGGCCTTCCCGCTCTTCGTGGTGGTGGTGGGCGTCGACTCGCGCTGGCTGCTGCGGGCGGTGCAGAGCCAGTACGAGCGCCTGCTGGCCAGCGAGCGCGACACCGCGCAGGCGGGCGTCCCCACCGACGACAGCGCGCACTGGTCCTCCACCCCGCAGAACTACCTGGAGAAGATCTTCCAGATCCCCTTCACCCTGGAGCCGATGGACGCCCCGGGATTCGAGCGCCTGCTGGGGAGCCTGCTGAGGGTCCGCGCGCCCGCCGCCGACCCGACGCGGCCCACCGACGCGAAGCCGGCCGACTCTTTGCCCGCCGGGGGTGGCGAGGTTGCCGGCGGCGCGGGCGGCAGCCAGGGAGCGGAAGACGAGGAGATGGCACCGTCCGACCTGGATGCGCAGTGGCTGGACGAGGAGAGCGAGGGGAGCGAGGAAGAGGGGCTCGCGGGAGAGGACGAGGATGCCGGGCTGAACCCGCCGGGGCTGGAGGTGGAGGCGTGGGAGCTGGCCTACCTGGGCGGGCTCTCGCCGCTGATCGGCTCGCCGCGCATGGCCAAGCGCTTCGCCAACGTGTACCGCTTCATCCGCGCGGCGCTCAGCGGGCCCGCGCTCGAGCGGTTCAGCGGCACGGCCGCGCAGCCGGGCGAGTTCCGCGCGGTGGGCCTGCTGCTGGCGCTGCTGACCGGCTATCCGGGCGAGGCGGTGGAGCTGTTCCGCCGGCTGCTCGCGGATGCGCCCGCCGCGGGCGAGGGGTGGCCGGAGTTCGCGCGCCGCGTCGTCACGGAGGCGGCCGAGCCGGGTGGGTCGCCCCCCTCGTCGGGGCTCCCCGCCCGCCGCTGGGGGCGCCTGCTGGAGGCGCTGGAGCAGGTGGAGGGGAGCGTGGGCATGGCCCCGGAGATGGAGCCGTACCGCCGGTGGGCTCCGCGCGTGGCGCGCTTCTCGTTCACCACCGGGCAGATCCTGGCCCGCCGCGCCCCGCAGCCGGCACCGGCGTGACGACGACCGCGGGCGGTAGAACGGTTCTCGGTCGGGTCCGGAGTCCATCGCGTCTCCGCGGCCGCGGCGCCCTCTCCCTGCGCCTTAGAGCGCAAGCCCTCTCCCGTACCGGGAGAGGGGCCGGGGGCGGCGGCATTGGCGCGGCCTGCGCAGCGCCGTGCGAAGGCAGACGTCTCGCTGCCGGTTCGGAACGGCGCCGGCGTCGCTCGAACCGGCAGCGATGGGGCTGTCTCGCAAACCCGACCGCAGGCTCCACCCTGCCGAGGCCTCGTCCCCCCTCCCGGTACGGTCCCGGTACGGGAGGGGGTTTGCGCTCATTGGTGCAGGGGGAGGGCGCCGCGCCTGCGGGTCCGCGCTGTCCTCCGGACCCAAACGCGATCCGCTCCAATGGCTCGCACCGGGTCGCAGCGAACCGTGCGTTCACCGGGTGCCGAGCACGAGCCGGGGAGAGGAAGCGCGCGGGCGTGCCGCCGCCGTCGCGTGCGCGTCGAGGAAGGCCGCGGCGCCGCTGCCGCAGCGGAAGGCCGCCGCCCGCGCCAGCCCCGCCGCCCGGAGCCCCTCGCGCGCCGCGGCGGAGTCGTGGAGCGCGGCCATCGCGCGGGCGATGGAGTCCACGTCCAGCGGGTCGAAGGCGAGCACGGAGTTGCCCGCGAACTCGCGCGTGGTGGGGATGTCGGAGGCGGCGCAGGGGCAGCCGCACGCCATCGCCTCCATCAGCGGCAGCCCCGCCCCCTCGAAGAACGAGGGGAAGACGAACGCCGTCGCCGCCTGGTAGAGGAGCGGCATCTCCTCCTCGGGGAGCGGGGGGAGGAGCACCACGCCGTCCCCCAGCCCCGACCCCGCCACCAGCCCCGCCAGCCGCGGCGACGGCGCGGAGCGCACCACCAGCGGCCAGCGGCGCCCCTCGCCGCGCAGCCGCGCGCAGGCGGCGAAGAGGCGGGCGAAGTTCTTGTGCACGTACGGATAGGCCACGTACAGCCAGAACTCGGGCGGGAGCGAGCGCCGGCGGCGGAACGCCTCGACCTCGGCGGCGGGGCGGGGCGCGAAGCGCGGCGCCACCACGGGGAGCACCACGCGCATCCGCTCCGGCGCCACCCCCAGCCGCGTCGCCACGTCGCGCGCGGTGGCGTGCGAGATGGGGGTGAGCATGTCGGCGCGGGCGGCGCGCCGCAGCATGGCGCACAGGTAGGCGCGGGTGAGCCGGCGGAACTGGCCGGGGTGCGCCATCACCAGCAGGTCGTAGACGGTCACCACCGACGGCACCGCGCTCCCCAGCGGCAGCGCGCCGTGGAAGTGGTGCATGGTGTCGACGCGGTGGCGCCGGGCGAGCGCCGCCAGCGCCGTGTTCTCGAACGCCACCCGGAGCGGGCGGACGGAGGCCGGGAAGCGCACGCACACCGTCTCGAAGCGCCCGCCGCGCGGCACCAGCGGCGCGCTGGCCGGCGTGACGAACGCCACGAAGCGCGCGTCGCCCCCGTCCGCGGCCAGCCCGGCCAGCAGCCCGTCGAGGTAGCTCCATCCCCCGGTGACCTCGGGGAGAACGTGCAGCAGGTTCAATCCGATTCGCATCGCCCTTCCGTGCGTCCGTTGCGTGCGCCGCGGAGCCCCGCGCATCTTCCCGCCCGGTGCTCGATCTCCCCACCCCCCGGCCGAATGGCGCGGATGCGGAATGGACCGGTCCCCGCGGGCGTGCCCGCATGCGTGACACGCCGCTGACCCGGCGGCTGCGGGTGGCCGTCCACGACGCGCTCGGCCAGCTCGGGCTGGCGGCCGGGTGGGACCCGCTGGGCCGGGGGTTCCGCGTGCGGCGGCTCCGCCGGCTGGGGCGCGACCCCCTGGCCGACGTGAAGCGGATCCTGGGACGCGCGCCGCGGGTCGTCTTCGACGTGGGCGCGAACACCGGGCAGACGGCGCTCGCCTGCCTGCACGCCTTCCCCGGCGCGGCCATCTACTCCTTCGAGCCGGATCCGCGCACCTTCGCCCGCCTGCGCGACACCCTCCGCCGTCATCCGCGCGCCACCCCGGTCGCCCTGGCCCTGGGCGACGCGGAGGGCGAGGCGACGCTCTACCGCGCCGCCTTCGACCAGATGAGCTCGCTCCTGCCGGCGGCCGCGGGCGCGCACCAGGACCCCGCGCTCCTCCGCGCCGCCGGCGAAATCACCGTGCCGCGCACCACCGTCGACCGCTTCCGCGCCGAGCACGCCACCGGCCCCGTCGACCTGCTGAAGATCGACGCGCAGGGTTACGAGCTGCACGTGCTGCGCGGCGCCGCCGACTCGCTCGAGCGCGGGGAGATCGGGCTGGTGTACCTGGAGGTGCAGTTCGTCCCCGCCTACGAGGGGCAGCCCTCGTTCTCCGCGCTCCTCGACTTCCTCCTCCGCTACGGCTACCGCCTGGTGGGGCTGTACGAGACCGGGTTCGGCCAGGCGAACCACCTGGTCGAGGCCAACGCCCTCTTCGTGGACGAGCGCCTCTCCGCCCCGCGCCCCCGCTGATCTCATCCCATTTACCCCCAACGGTTGCGCATTCCGAAAAGACGTTTCACACAGAGGGACCAGAGGGACCAGAGGAAACGGGGAGCAGTTCTCTGGTCCCTCTGCGTGAGACGTTCCGTTTTGCCTGAATGCACAATCAATCATCCGAAACGGTATCATGCGCCCATCTCCCGCAGGACGCCGCGCGCCTCCAGCCGGCGCATCCCGTCTCCGATCAGGCGGCGGCTGGGCCCCGCGTAGTGCCGGGCGGTGAGCGGCGCGCGGCCGTCCCCGCGCTCCAGCGAGATCAGGTAGGTGGCGGGGAGGTGCGAAACGGCGCCGCGCTCGCCGGCGCAGAGCGCGTGCAGCGTCTGCTCCAGCAGCCCACTCGGCTCGGCGAGCCCCGGCTGCGCCAGGTAGCGCTCGCAGCGTGCCAGGTCCGCGGCGTCGCGAGTGAACGCCATCAGCCCCGTGTTCACGCAGGGCGCGGGCTCCACCCCGAACCAGGCGCGCGCGTCCGCGGCCGTGAGGGTGTAGCGGGTGGTGAGGTCGCGCTGGAAGAGCGAGCCCGGGCCCTGCGCCCCCGCCAGCAGCTCGGCGGGCGGGGCCAGGAAGAGCACGTCGCTGTCCACCCCCAGCACCCGCGGGGCGCGCCCCAGCACGATGAAGTCCGTCACCTTCATGAGCAGCGGGTTCGCCATGCGGACGGCGAGGAGGCGGGGGAGTGCCGCCAGCGCCTCGCGCATCCGCGCGTCGGCCTCGGCCTGGGGGATGACCCGGGCGCCGGGAAAGTGGGCGCGCAGCCGCTCCACCACGCGCCGCGGCACCCGGCCCTGCAGGTGGAGCGCCAGCGGCAGCGCCGCGCGGGAGAAGTGGTAGAAGGTCTTCAGCGCCCAGATGGCCAGGAGGTGGTCGTGCCGGTGGCAGAGCAGGTGCACCTCGGCCGGCGCGTCCGCGGGCGCGTCGGTGCGCACCGGCGCGGTGTCCAGGATGCGCCGGGCGAGCGCCGCGTCGGCGAGCAGCCAGCGCCACCCCGCGCGCCGCACGGCGCGGAGCCCGATCGCCGCCGGGTGGTGCCGGAAGCGGGCGCGGAACGCCGCCGCCCAGCTCACGCGGCGCCCTCCGCCACGGCGGGCGCGGGGGCCGGCGCCCGGCCCGGCACGGGCCACGGCCACCGGGCGAAGAGGGGGACGAACACCAGCACCGCCCCCGTCACCGTGATGAACCCCTGCACGAGCTGGTAGTTGCTGAACCCCACCCCGCCGAGCACCGCGTAGCCGTAGAGATAGATGGAGAAGGGGGAGAACCCGCTCGCCCACATGTAGCGGTACGCCAGGGTGATCCCGATCCCCGTCAGGTACATCCCGCAGAGCAGGCCGACCACGCCGAAGTTCATGTACAGCACCCAGTTCTGCGGCGGCCACGAGGTGGCGGGGAGGAGGCGCGCCGGCATGGAGGGGCGCACGTCGTTCCCCCAGGCCAGGGCGGTCACGTACACTCCCTCGTCGATCGGCGGCTTGTCGGGGAAGGTGTGGTGCGGCACCGGGGCGGAGAGCAGGTCGCCGTAGCTGCGGCCCCACCAGAGGCGCTCGCGGGTGAAGTAGCTGGTGATCACCACCCCGCGGTCCAGCTGGCTGAACTGCCACGCGATCCCCCTGAACGACTGCTCCACGCTGCTCGCGAAGAGGCCGGGCTGGGCGCTGTAGACCTCGAACGCATGGGCGGTGCGGAAGAGCGGCATCGCGGTGAAGAACACCAGCAGCACTCCGACGATCAGCACCGTCCACCGCGTCACCAGGCGCTTGATCCTGCGCACGGCGTAGTGCGCCGTCATGAAGGCGTAGAGCACCAGGGTGATGGCGCCGAACCGCCCCCCGGTCGACGCCATGATCGCGCCGGTCGCCACCACCATGAGCACCACCCCCACCACGCGCCGCCGCGAGGGCTCGAAGCGCAGCGAGTACACCAGGAAGAGCGGCGCGAAGGTGAGGAGGAGCGTGTAGAAGTTGAAGAGGTAGCCGAGCCCGGCGAGCATCTCCATGCGCAGCGCCATGTTCACCCAGAGCTGCCGCAGGCCGCCGATCTGCTGCAGGAAGTAGGCGTAGGCCAGGAGCCCCGCCCCCGCGCAGAGCAGGAAGGCGCGGCGGCAGCGCGCCGGGGTGAAGCGCCGCGCGTGGAGCACCGGCAGGCGCCGCGCGATCCACCCTCCCGCGGGGGAAAAGAGCCCCAGCACCATGGCCAGGTAGCCCACCGAGCTCAGCATCAGGAAGTGGGCGATCTCGGCGGGAACGTCCGTCACCCACGGGTTGAACCGCACGTCCGGGCTGAGCTGCTCGATGTCGAAGAAGAGGATCAACGGGTAGGGGACGGTGGACAGCCCCAGGAAGGTGAGCACCCGCAGCGGCGAGAACACGTCCCTGGGCAGGTCGCGCCCCACGCGCACCGTGGCCACCGCGACGTGCGGCAGCAGCAGCGCGAGCAGGAAGCAGAGCATCGGCACCAGGATCATGGACCGCGGCGGCTCCTTCCGGGATCGGCGGGGTGCTAGGGGGAGGGACGGGGTCGCGGGCGGGGCGGGTGGTGGACGGCGGGGAACGCCTGTAGGGAATTAGCTGCGAGACGGGCGTTCCCGCAACCCGGTGGCGAGGGGTGCCCGGCGTTGCTCGCCCCGGCCGCGCGCGCTACCTTCCGCCGTCCGACAGGTCCCCATTCGGCCACCGCCTTTCCCCTGGAACGCCATGGACTTCCCGCTCAAGCTCAAGTTCAAGAAGGTCGCGCTCTCGCCCCAGATCTCGGTGACCGACGCGGCCGGGCGCCTGCTCTTCTACGTGAAGCAGAAGGCGTTCAAGCTGAAGGAGGCGGTGACGGTGTTCGCCGACGCGGAGCAGACGCAGCCGCTCTACACCATCAACGCCGACCGCGTGCTCGACTTCTCCGCCCGCTACCACATCAACGAGATGTCGGGGTTCAGCCTGGGCACACTGCAGCGGCAGGGGCGGCGCTCGCTCTGGAGCGCGCACTACGAGGTGCTGCGCGGCGGCGGGCCGGTGATGCAGATCCGCGAGGAGAACCCGTGGGTAAAGGTGGGGGACGCCCTGTTCCGCGAGATCCCCGTCCTGAACCTCTTCAGCGGCTACGTCTTCAACCCCGCCTACATCGTGTCGGCCGCCGGCACCGGCGCGCCGCTGATGCGGGTGAAGAAGGAGCCCGCCCTCCTCGAGGGGAGCTTCAGCATCACCCGCACCGGCGAGCTGAGCGAGAACGACGAGCGGCTGGCGGTGCTGAGCGTGCTGATGATGACGCTGCTGGAGCGGCACCGCGGGTAAGACGGACGTCTCACGCGGAGACGCGGAGGCGCAGAGAGGGTCGCCGTACCTCTCTGCGCTCCGCGTCTTTTTCTTTTCCTGTCAGCGCGAGGCGACCCAGGTGCGCATGCAGTGGCGGCAGAGCCGGTAGCGCAGGCGCAGCAGGTCCAGAAGGAGCCGCAGCCCCCACGGGCGCTGCACCCGCATGGTCTCGCCGCCGCAGAGGGGGCAGCGGAGGCCCGCGTTGAGGATCACGCCCCGCAGGCGCAGCACGGTCACGCGGGGGAGGAGTGGAAGGTCATCGTGTGGGCGATGGACGCGGGAGGACGGCGGATGTTTCACCCACGTAATATGCGCCGAAGCGGACGCGTCCACCAAGCAACTTTTCCCGTACGAATCAGCGGAAATACCTGGGAGTCCATGCTTTGCCCCTTCTCTCCGTTCCTCTGCGCCTCTGCGTCCAACCTGACGTAAGACGGCGCGCGGCCCGCCCGGGGGATCGCGCCGATGCGGACCTCCCGAGGCGCCGAGGTGGTGGATGGTACGCCTCTTGACCGGGGTGCCCGGCAGAACCGCGAGCGGAAGGGAGACGAGGATGGAGCAGCGGTGGCCCGACGTGATGTGGGTGGTGCGGCACGGCGAGAGCGCGGGAAACGTGGCGGCCGACGCGGCGCGCGTGGCGGGGTTGCCGACGATCCAGATCGCCACGCGCGACGTGGACGTGCCGCTGAGCCCGCGCGGCGAGGAGCAGGCCGCGGCGCTCGGCCGCTGGTTCGCTTCGCTCCCGCCTTCCGAGCGCCCCACGGTGGTGCTCACCTCGCCCTACGTGCGCGCGCTGCGCACCGCCGCCCTGGTGCGCGAGGCGGGCGGCACCGACGACCCCGACGAGGAGCCGGTGATCGACGAGCGGCTGCGCGAGCGCGAGTTCGGCATCCTCGACCGGCTCACCGCGGTGGGCGTGCAGCAGCGCTTTCCCGACCAGTTCGAGCAGCGCCGCCTGCTGGGGAAGTTCTACCACCGCCCCCCCGGCGGCGAGAGCTGGTGCGACGTGGTGCTGCGGCTCCGGAGCGCGCTCGACACCATCAACCTGCACTACCCGCGCGAGCGCGTGCTGATCGTCTGCCACGAGGTGGTGGTGCTCTGCCTGCGCTACCTGATGGAGTGCATGACCGAGGAGCAGGTGCTCTCCATCGCCGCCGACCACGACGTGGCCAACTGCGCCGTCACCTCCTACGTCTACAACCGCGCCGCGGGGCGGCGGGGGAAGATGGAGCTGAAGCTGTTCAACTTCGTGGCCCCGCTGGTGGAGGCCGGCGCGGACGTGACCACGCGGCGCGACGTGCCGGTGGGCGCCAAGTGACGGCGCGCCCCCGCTCCGGCGGCGCGGCCGCGCTCACCCCGGCGCGGCTGCGGCGCCTCCCCCTCCCGCGCCCCGACGAGGGCGGCGACAAGGAGGAGCGCGGGCGCGTGCTGGTGGCCGGCGGCGAGCGGCAGAACCCGGGCGCGATCCTGCTGGCCGGGACCGCCGCGCTCCGGGCCGGCGCCGGCAAGCTGCGCCTGGCCGCCCCGGCGTCGATCGCCGTCCCGCTGGGCGTCGCCGTCCCCGAGGCGCTGGTGGTCTCGCTCGCCGAGACGAAGGAGGGCGCCCTCTCCCCGCGCGCGGCCCGGGAGCTGGCCGAGCTCGCGGGGAGCGCCGACGCCTTCCTCCTCGGCCCGGGGATGATCGACCAGGCGAGCGCCACGCCGCTGACCCGCGGCGTGCTGGAGCGGGTGGAGGGCCCCGCGGTGGTGCTCGACGCGGGGTGCTTCCCCTGCCTGGCGGAGGCGCGCGGCGCGCTGCGCCGGCTCGGGGGGCGCGCGGTGATCACCCCGCACGCGGGGGAGATGGCGCGCATCCTGGAGATGGAGAAGGACGCGGTCGCCGCCGACCCGCTCGCCGTCGCCCGCCGCGCGGCGGAGGAGCTGGGCGCGGTGGTCGCGCTGAAGGGCGCCACGACCTACATCGTCGCGCCCGACGGCGAGGCGTACCGCTACGAGGCCGGCGGCGTAGGCCTCGCGACCTCCGGCTCCGGCGACGTGCTGGCGGGGATCGTCGCCGGCCTGCTGGCGCGCGGCGCCGCGCCGGTCCGCGCCGCCGCCTGGGCCGTCTACCTCCACGGCGAGGCCGGCAACGCGCTGGCCAGGTCTCGCGGCCGCATCGGCTTCCTCGCCCGCGAGCTGCCGGCGGAGGTGCCGGGGATCATGGCGGGGGTGGAGGCAGGGAATGTGATGCAATGATTCTCACGAGGCGCAGTCGCGGGTCGGCATCTCTCCAGAGTGTCCGTACCGCGCTCCCCCACTGGCGGGCCGTAACCTGGTCGCCTCGCTTCGTGGCGAGTTCAGACCGGAGCTCCATGGCCCGGACCAGTGCAGCGGGGCCTTCCATGCGGTCCAGGAGCTCGTTCGAGAGCGCCGGGAGCGCGTCGAGCGAGCGATCGAGCTCGAACCGGGCCTGAGCGGTGTCGCCCAGCGCCAGGTAGAGCTGGGCCTCGGGTAGCACGAAGTCGATCGCGATGTCGCCCGGGCGGCGGTCGCTGCGGCGCCTGCGGAGCGCGTTCAGCTCGGAACGGACATACGCAATCCCGCCCGCGGCCAGTGACTCCTGCATCTGAATCACCGGGGTGGGATCCTGCAATGGGGCGCCGGTCATGCGCCGCGCGGCGGCGTCGAATGCCAACCGGTGGGGAGGTTGCAGCAAATCCTGGCGCACTTTCGTCTGATCCTTGGGCTCGATCCAGACCTGCACGACCCGTTCGAACTTCCGCTCCGCCTCCGCCGTTTCCTTGAAGAGCCCCAGGCAGCCGTAGACCCACACTTCCTCGGCCGCGGCGGTCACCTGCGGCGGGACCGAGCGCGTGGCAGGGCGCCACTCGGGGGTGGAAACCCGGAGCAATGCGAGCGCGCGCTGCGGTTGCCCGGTCAGCACGGCGAGCGGGGCGAGGCGCTGCGCGTCGTGGGGGCCGGGCCGCTCCCACGCCGACAGCAGGGAGTCCGCCATGGCCTTCGCGCGGTCGAACCGCCCGACCTTCAGGTACACGCGGACCTGCGCGATGCCCAGACGGAGGATCTGGTCCGAGTCGCTGGCCAACGCACGAGCACGCATCAGCTCGGACATTGCCGAGGGCTCGCCCTGCCGTACGAACTCGAGTTCGCCGAGGGTTTCGAGCGCCCGGGCGAGCGCCTCGTGCGAATCGGCGCTGCGAGGGAACGCGTGTTCCCACGCGCGCGCCACGTCACGCAGCGTCTGGCGGTTGCGCACCAGCGCGTCGGCGCGGGTGGCGGGGATGGTTGCGGGACTGAGCCTGGGGAACTCCCTGAGCGGAACCGGGACGTAGGCGAGGGTGTCGGCGACGAGCGCCGGATAGGCTGCGAACCGGGTCGTATCTGGCCGCAGAGCCCGGCCTACCCGGACCTGGTTGGATTCCGTGCGCAGCAGTCGGTTCAGGCGGGTGAAGCCCGCGCCGCGGAACGCGCGATACGACTCCGGCGCGATGCTGAGCGCGCGGCTGTACGCCAGCACCGCGCGCTGGTGGCTCGAGCGGAAGCGCCATCCCGACGGGCTCCGCCGGTCCCGCAGCACCGCGTCGTCGCGGCCGTGGCAGTCGCCGAGTCCGAACCATGCGGCCACGTCCATGCTGTCGGCGGCCAGCAGCGCCTCGTACTCGCGGCAGGCGTCGGGGTAGCGCTCTTCGCCCAGCGCGAGGAGCGCTCGCGCCAAGCGGCGCTCCCGCGGCTGCAATCCTGCCGACGCCGCGACGGCGCGCGCGGCGTAGTCCTTCCAGCTCTCCGGTTCTTCGTCGCTCCACGTCAGGGTTTGCGCGAGCAGCAGGTTGGCGTCCGCGTACTCCGGGTCGGTCTCCAGCGCGTGGTCCAGGTGGGCGCGCGCCTGGGGGAGCTCCCACGCGCGCAGCGCCAGCCGCCCTGCCTCGAACGACCGCCACGCGGCCAGCGATGTGGTGCCAAGCGTCTCGCCGGCCGAGTCGGCGGGCGGTTCGCGCAGCAGGAGCGTTGCGGCGAGGACCCGGAGCTTGGCCGACAGGTCGTTGGGGTCGCGTGACGCGGTGGTGGTCTGCTGGCGCAGCATCCGCCCCGACGACACGTCGTAGACGCTGCCGCGCACGACCACGCTGTCGCCGAGGGTGGTGACATCGCCCCAGGCGAGGCGTCCTGCGCGCAGCTCCCGCGCGATCCTCAGCGCGGCGCTCAGCGAGATGTGGAGGCTCACCTGGCTCGTCGCCTGCCGCACCCGCTGCGGGTCCACCAGCCCAAGGTCTTTCCATCGGCCGAAGGCACGGAACAGCAGCAGCTCGCAGTCACCCCCGTTCACGCCGTCGGCGCTTGCGGGCGCGTTTTCCGCGAAGGGGAGCACGAGCAGCAGGTTGGGATCGAGCGGAGCGCTGCTGTACGAGCGTACCGTGAACGCGAACGAGAGCACGCAGGAGAGCCCTCCCACCAGCAGCGGCATCCGCCGGATGTGCTTGCGCGAGCCCGCGCCGCCGCTTCGCAGCTCCGTTTCCGCCGGCCTTTGCGCGGCCGCCGGACCCGCTCCGGTCGGCGCGGGCGCGGGCACGCCAGGCACAGCCGTGGTGGTGCCGCGAGGAGCCGCGGCGGTACCTGCGCCGGCGGGGGGTGCCTCGTCCGTGCCCGACAGGTGCAGCGCGAGACGGGGGAGGAAGCCGGGGAGAGGCCCTGGCGAGCGCGCCGGCACGGCGCGGAGCCGTTGCGCGCAGGCCTCTACGTCTGGATGCGGCTTCAGCCCTTCGCGCCGGCGGTAGGCGTTGAACTCCTCCGCGCGCCGGATGGCGGAACCGCATTCGCCGGCCGCCTCAAGCGCCGCCATCAGCCGCAGCACGACCCGCGAGCTCTCGCGGTCCACCTGCGCCAGCCGCGTCCACCAATCCACGGCCGCCACCACGTCTCCCGCCTCCTCGCTGCGTTCGGCGAGCTGCTCCAGCGCCTTCGCGTACGCGCGGTCGACCCGGGCCCTTGCGCCGTCGGCCCAGCGCTCGAACTCCTCGGCCCCGCTCAGGTCGAGTCCTGCCAGGAACGGTCCCCGGTAGAGCGTCACCGCCACTTCCAGCTCTCCCCGCTGCAGCGCGTCTTCGAACTCCTGCAGGTCGCTCCGCACCACCGCGGGATCGAGCGCCACCTGGTCGCCCACGCTCACCAGGGCGTTGCGGCCGAGCTCGCTTCGCATCACCCGCAGCGACTCGTTCAGCAGGTGCCGCCCGTTGTCGGAGTCCAGCCATAGGTAGCTCACCAGGCGCTGCCGGGGAACAGGCCGACCACGCTCCGCCGCCAGCGCCGCGAGCAGGGCCAGGCGCCGCTTCTGGACGGTCTTGCCCTGCACGGCGCCCCCTGGCCCCTCCAGTAACACGCTGCCTAAGAGCTTGAGATAGAACATGTTACAAAAATTGAGGCTGAGTTGACCGCGAGCTACACCATGAGTTGACCCGGTGGCCTCTACGTAACGCGTCGCACGGACCGCACGCAAGCCGGACGACCGCCGGCTGCGGGTCCGCTTCACTCACGCAACGGGAGGCCGAGATGCCAGGGTTCAGCCCGACCAGGGCCGCGGAGACGGGGATCCGCGAGCAGGTGGACGTCACGCTCACCGGGAGCTTCGAGCACGGCAGGATCAGCGTGGACGGGCACACCATCCCACTCGACGAGGAGGGTGCCGGGAGCGAGGTGGTGCGCCTGTTCCCGCCCGACGTGGAGGTCCAGCTCCTCCTGGTGACCCCCGCACCCGCGAAGTACGCCTTCTCGGTGGCCATCAACGGCCGCTCGGTGGACGACGACGGCATCGTGGGCGGCGGAAAGGTGGTGAAGACCTTCACCTACCAGTTCATCGACTTCGACCTCTGAGGGGGAGGGAGCGATGAAACGGATACTCATGGCGGGGCTCGCGCTCGCGGCGTGGCACGCGGCCGCCTCCGCGCAATTCGGGCTGCAGAGCGCCGGCGGCACCACCAGCCTGCTCTCGGACCGGTTCAGCGTGCTGGCGCTGGAGACCGGGGAGAGCAGCCTGAGCCTGCTCTACCGCAGCGGCAGGTTCGGCCAGCCGGCGGAATGGTTCGCCAACACCCAGCTCACCCTCATGGCTCCGGGTGGCGAGCGCGACCTGTTCGCCGGCGGGCGCTGGGTGCCGGGGATGCGCTTCCAGCACCGAATGGCACGGCGGAGCAACGGGCAAAACGGCGGCTGGGTAGCCTTCTTCGGCTCGCTGGGCTACGAGGCGCTCCCCAACGCGGTGGCGCGGTACGCGGACGCAGCCGGGACCTCGCTGGTGCTGGAGGACCGGACCGGCCAGACGCTCTCGCTGGGTGGCGGCGTCAACTGGCGGCCGACGCCGCTCGCCTCACGCCTGGGCTTTTCGGCGGACCTCAACTGGAGCTGGGGGGTGCCGGTCAGCGGGAGCCCGTCACAGGTCTGCTTCACCCAGGCCGAAGGCCCCGCCGGCGCGGGCGGGCCCGCCGTGGTCTCGCGGTGCAGCCGGCGTTTCTTCGGCGGGGTGCACGACGCGCGCGCGGCGCACCTGCGGCTGGACTTCATCAGCCCCCACTACCCGCGGCGTACCCAGGTGGGGGCCGAGCTCCGGAGCGCCACGCTGCAGCGCCGGCGCGACACGGTGCAGTCGGAGATCCAGACCGTGCTGCAGCCGGCCGGCCGCCAGGCCCGCGCGGATCTTGAGGAGGCTGGCCGGCGCTTGGCCCAGGCGTGGGACTCGCTGGCCGCGGCACCCGCCGACAGCATGCGCCTGCGCGAGGTGGCGGAGGCCACCGCCGCGGTGCGGAGGAGCGACGACACCGCGCACGCCGCCGCCGACCGTCTGGACGCCGCCCGCGCGCGCCGCGACGCGCTGGGCGACAGCATCGAGAAGGTTCAGCGCGGTTTCCTCGAGGGGCCCACGCTGACGCTGATCGGCGCCGTCTCCAGCGACCTCGCCGATGGCGTGGCGCCGCGGCTGCGCGTCGCCGCGGGCCCGGCCCTCCACCCGAGCCTCGCGCCGCTGCGCGTGACCGCTGCGCTGCTGCTGGAGCTGGACGATCTCACCAACGTGGACGGCGCGCGGGGGTGGCGGGACCGCTTCGCCGTGCGCCTGTACCTGGGCCTTCCCTTCGGCGAGCGGTGAGGCGCCGCGCGCCGCCCCGGCGGGCCGCGACCGGCAGGTACGGGAAGGCGACCCGCCCACCTTGCACCTCTTTCATGCACGGGAGGATACGATGAACGGACGATGGAGAAGCGCCGGGTTCCTGGCGGTGGTGCTGGCGGTGACCGTCGCGGCCGCCCTGTGGGGATGCCGTGGCACGCGCGAGCCGGCGGAAGGGCGGACACAGGAGGTGACCCGCGCCCTGGTCCGCACCACGCCGGAGCTGGGCCTGCCCCCGATGATCGACTCGATCCTGGCACCCACCCACCGCGGGGTGGTGCAGGCCTACATCGACTCGCTGGAGTTCGTGGACGAAGATGATCCCAGCACGTTCCCCGCGTGGGAGGAGCAGCTGGTGCACGCCTGCGGACTGGGGTGCAACGCCCCGCTCGCCAGCCTCATCATCAAGCCGGAGGTTGGCGCGATGAACCTCCACCCCGGTGACTTCACCGGGAAGGTGCGCATCATCGCCATCGCCAAGCTCGACGTGGTGGCTCCCGACACCGGCACCGATGAGCTGGACGAGATCGGCCTCACCCCCCAGAACACCGAAAAGCACTCCTTTCTGCTCACCATCGGCGACCAGCAGGCCTGGTTCATCTGGAAAGATGGGACCGCGTTCAAGGCTGCGAGCACCCAGCCGCGGCACTTCAGCGCGAGCACGGACGGGCACGTGCTGAACCATTCCATGGCACGCTGGTTTCGCAAGTCGCACAGCAGTCACCTGAACGGAACCTGGGTGGCGTGTGCGGAAGGGTGCTGCACGTCGTTCGCGGCCGGCTGAGTCCCCTCTGCGGCAGCTTCCTTCTCCACCTCACCCGGAGTGAATCATGGAACCAACCTTCCTCTTCCGCTTCTGCGGACCGGCCGCGATATACCTGCCGGCCCGGTTCGAAACGCAGCTGGCAGGCGAGGCCATTCTCGACTTCCCCGACGGCATCCGAGCTGGAGCCGAAGTCCGGGTGGTGCGCGTGGCGATCGTGGCGGGCTCGGTGGAGGTCGCCGGCCGACAAACGGGTCGCTTCGCGATGACCTGGGAAGGCGCCACGGTAGCGGGACAGATCAACCCGGGGGCGGTGGGGCTCCAGCTCACGTTGAAAGGCTCCGGGCTGCTGCGCTACACGCCGCTCGCCGCCAGGAGCCGCCCCTTGGACGACCGGTTTCTCCCCTCCGAGGCCGCGCCGGAGCGCGAGCGGCTCCCGGAGACCGTGGTGGTGAAGGCGAACGTCAGCGCCCGCCTGAGCCTCACCCCCGGGCGTGCTCCCCAGTTGCTCGACGCGCGGGTGAGAACCTACTGGAATACCGAGACCCTGAGCGGCGCAATCGAGATCGCGGTAGCCGCGACGGAGCTCATCCCGCTGCCGGGGCTTCTTTCGCCGGTGAGGAGCGATACCGGCGGGATCGTGGAGAGCAGCCGGATCCGCCGCCTCGCCTGCCAGCCGTTCGTCGAGTCGGGCGGTGACCCGGCGGTGGTTGGCGATCAGTTCGCGAAGGCTGCCGAGATCTGGAAGAAGGCGTGCGTCGAGATCGTCCCGCTCGCGCCGCGGGAGCTGGCACCGGCGGAGGGCGTACTGGACCTGCGGCGGGCTGCCCGGATGGTGGATGACAGGGTCGCTCCCAATGTGATCCCTGTCTTCTTCGTCTCCAACGTTTCCGACGGGGATGGAGGGGGGCTGACGACCAACGCGCGCGACGCGGTCGCCGTGGCGCTGCGCAACGGCAACCCGGTGCTGCTTGCCCACGAGCTCGGGCACGTGCTGGGTCTCAAGCATCAAGATGCCGATCTGGATGCGACGGGTACCGTGATGCAACCCAGCATGTCGGCCAGCCTTCCTGGAAGCGACCGGCTGTCTCGGGCACTCTGCGGCCGGGCGCAGAGCGAAGCGCTCGAGACGACCGACCAGCTTTGTTTCCTGACTCCAGACTTTGGGTAAGATAACGGCTCATAGCACACCGAGACGCGGAGACGCGGAGAGCCGCTGCGAGCTCTCCGCGCCTCCGCGTCTCTGAGTGAGGCGATCTTTTTTCCCGGATTCAGTACCCCCGCACGGCCTTGAGCGCGTTCACCAGGCCGTAGCCCTCCTCGGAGGACCGGTTGGGGTAGTAGGCGCCGCTCTGCTGCAGGCGGGCGCGCAGCTGGTCGCGGGTGAGGGTCGGGTTGCGGCTCCACACCAGCGCGGCGATGGAGCCCACCACCGCGGTCGCGTTGGAGCTGCCGCCCATCCCCACCACGTCGGCGGTGTAGCGGCCGGTGCTGGGGATGTCAAGATACGCGGTGACCTCCACGTCGCTGCCGTGGTGGATGCCGCAGGGGACCCCGCCGCCCGGGTAGGTGATGCCGGTGACCGCCATCACCTCGGGCATGTCGGCGGGGAAGACCACGTTGCTGTCCAGGATGCCGTCGTTGCACCCCGAGGTGCCCGCGGCCGCCACGAAGAGGATCGGCCGGTTGTAGTGCCAGTATTCGATCTCGTCGCTCACCTGCCACCACCAGTTCAGGCTCTCCCACGCCATCACCACCACCTGCGAGCCGTTCTGGGCGGCCCCGCGCACGCTGGCCGCGGCGTCGCTGCTGGAGACGGCGGCCACCCCGTTGGCGTGGCGCACGCTGATCAGGTTGCTGCGGTAGGCGATGCCGCCCACGCTGCTCCCGTCGCGCGGCGCCGCGATGATGCCGGCCATCCGCGTGCCGTGCCCGCACTCGTCGTAGGGCGAGGTGAAGGTCGGCGTGACGTACATCAGCCGGAGCGTGCGCCCGCCGCTCTCGCCCGCGTTGAAGGTGCTCATGAACTGCCCCTGCCCCGACGAGATCCCCGTGTCGATCAGGCCGATGGTGATCCCGGCGCCGCTGGAGAGCGTCCACGCCGAGGGGACGTTCATGGCGGTGAGCTTCTGCGAGTAGATGTCGCCCGAGGCGGTGTACTGCCGGTCGCCCGTCCAGGGGTCGCCGAAGCTGCACCCGCCCACGCCGGCGTGGGTGTTCAGGTCGCCCACGGCCACCATCGGCTCCACGTAGTCCACGAAGCCCAGCCGGCGCACGGCCCGCAGCGCCTCGGGGCCGTCGAGCCTCACCTTCAGCACCGGGAGCAGGTCGTCGCCGTGGATGAGGGTGACGCCCCGCTGCGCCAGCACGGCGCGCTCGGCCTCGGCCCGCGCCTGGGCGCCGATCAGCACCTTCCCTTTCCACACGCCGCGCGGCGCGCCGGGCGCGCGCAGCCCCACGGCCACCACGCCCTCCGAGGCGGCGACGTGGGGCCAGAGCGCGTCGTCGGACATGTCGGCGAAGGTGCCGGGGCGCTCCTGCGCGCGGGTGGGGATCGGGCCGGTGGCCTCGCGCGCGGCGGAGGGTGCGGCCGCCGGCGCGATCGGCGCCGTGGTGCTGTCGGAGCAGGCGGCCAGCGCCAGCAGCGCGGCCACGAGCGCGGGAGGGGAGAAGCGGAAACGCGGCATCGGCATCCTCGTCCGGTGGGTGACGGACAACGAAACGGCGGACGCACGAAAACGCGCCCGCCGTCTAAGACCGTCGTTAAACGAATGTTCTCGGATATTTAACGGGTTCCCTGCGAGCGCACAAGCCGCCGTGGCTCGGGCTCGATCATGCCAACGGCGGTGGGTGCACACGAACCGGCCCGGTGCCTCAAGTCCATGCAGGGCTTGGCCTTATGCCAGACCAGGCAAATGGCCGCGCATTCGGGAGACACCAGCACAGAGATCCTCACACGGAGTCAACGGAGTCAACGGAGAACGACTCCGCTGGCGGCGGACCTCGTTCTTCCCTGGAGAGGCTCACTGGCACCGTCTGACGATTTCCTCTCACACCGTTGAGCGAACGGGCTCCTGGCGGTATCTTTGGCGTCATTGATTGTTCCGCCCGCCGCATCCATTCCCCCGATCCAGATCCCCCGCATGGAGCTGAAGCCCTGCCGCGACTGCGGCGCGTCCGTGCAGTACACGGCGCGCTCGTGCCCGTACTGCGGCATCATGAACCCGGTGGCCAAGTGGGTGGCGCTTCCCGATGGGTCGGACGAGACCCATCGCGTGCCGGTGACCGCCTACAGCGCCATGACCATGGCCGCCCGCGGCACCGCCATGCTCAGCCGGCCGCCCAGGACCACGATGGAGCGCATCTTCGGCCCCGTGACCTCGGTGGAGGAGGCGAAGGAGGCCATCGACTGGTGCTCGGGGATCATCCTCGTGCTCTGGGCGATCCAGCTCCTGGCGGCGCTGCTCGAGGGGCACGCCCGCCTGCCGGACCTCGCCATCCTCCCCGTGCTCGCCATCTGGCTGCGGCTGAGCAACAGCCGCATCGCCGCCGTGGTCCTGCTGGTCGTGACCGTGCTCGCGGCCGTCGCGTTCCTGATGATGTTCTCCCTGCGGATGGTCCTGGTCTGGGTGATCGCCGCCGGCCTCTCGTGGCGCGCCTTCAAAGCCACCGGCATCCTCGAGCGGCAGGGGTGATCACGGATCCGGGAGAGACTGCCTCCCCCAGAGACGCGGAGACACGGAGAGAACCGTCTGGCCCCTCCGTGACTCTGTAGTCGTAATACCAAATCCGGAAGAAGAGTCGGCGTATCTCCCCGACTCACGTGCTGGCGCGGTGATGGATCCTTCGGCCTGCAAGTTTTCGCGCAAGCGATGAGTGCAGCGTTGCCGGCCTCAGGATGGCGTCTTCAAGGGTTGCTCAGGATACAGAGACCCAGCAGCCGGATTGGGTATGAAACGCAAGCAGGCCCTGCAACGAAGCCGTTGCAGGGCCCTCTCTGCTATCACAGGGGTCACGGAGGACACAGGGAAAACCGGTGCCGTTGTTCCGTGTCCTCTGTGCCGATTTCAGTTTCGGGACCGGCGAGCGCACGATCGAGTGGAGCGGCCGCGGGGCCTGCCCCCGTGCGGAGCTCAGATGGCCTGCACGGCCGGTACGTGGAGCCTGCTCAGTGCCTCCGCGATGGCCAGGGTCCGGTTCGCCTGGTCCAGGGCCCACACCGACAGGTAGTTGCCGTCCTCGTCGCGAATCGCCGTCCTGCCGTTCTCCTCGGCCTCCTCCATGATCTGGATGACGCGCGCCGCCCTCTCCACCTCGCGCTCCGTGGGGGTGAAGATCTCGTTGATGGTGTCGACCTGCGAGGGATGGACGCAGAGCCGCCCCCAGCACCCCCGCTCCTTCCCCTGGAGCGTCTCCCTGACCAGCACGGCGGGGTCCTGGCTCGTCACCACCGAGAGCACGGGCGGGAGCAGCCCGGCCGCGCGGGAGCACACCACCGTGTGCGACAGCACGAACGACACGTGCTCGCGCGCGCAGCCCAGGTGGTTGCAGAGGTCCTGCATGCCGACAATCAGCAGCGAGGTCCGCTCGCCCCGCGCGGCGATCCGCTCCAGCGCCAGCACGCCCTGGGCGGTCTCGATCATCAGCTGCACGCACCCGTTGAAGCCGGCCGCCTTCAGGATCCCCTCGACCTGGTCGACCTCTTCCGCGGAGTCCACCTTCGGGATCCTGAAGCCGGCGAGGTCGCACTCCGCCAGCGCTTCCAGGTCGGCCACGCCGTAGGGCGACGAGATGGGGTTCGTCTTCACGAACACCGGCCGGCGCGCGTCCCGCCCCTGGTCCCTCAGCAGCTCCACCGTCTCGCGCCGCGCGACGTGCTTGAGCTTGAGGGGGATGGAATCTTCCAGGTCGATGGTGATCGCGTCGGCGTTGGTGGCGAGCGCCTTCTCGAAGTGCTCCAGCCTTGCCCCCGAGCAGTACAGGAAGCTCCGGTACAGCTGGTGGTCGAACCGGATGATCTCTCGACTCTCCGCTTGCGAGAACATGTGCGTGGCTCCGTGGTGTGGGTTGTCGTGCCGGGGTGCGGCAGTGCGCAGGAAACGTCGGATTCGGGAAGTGTCGGGGGCCGTGCCGGCCCTGTCCGGAGACGTGGGCGTCAGGGTCGGGCCGAGGCACCGGCGGTGGAGGGGTCCGGGGTCATTCGCGGCCGCCTGGTCACCGGGTCGCGGCGCGCCGTCCGGCGCCGTTCCCCGGAGCGAGCGCCCGCGCACGTACATCGCCGGCCGATGGGTCCGGGAAGCGCCCGGGACTTACCGGGCTGCGGCGGGACGAGGGGCGAGCACCCGGTTCCCGGCGGGGCCGTCGGCGTTCTTCGTGGCACGAGCGATCTCATGGGTCGGCGCCTCCCCGAGAACGGGTATGTGATCCGGGTCCAGCATCGACCCGTGCGTCACCCGGATGGACGTATCCGTCAGGAGCGCCCGCCACCTGTCGCACGGGTTGGTGCCGGAGCCCGGGAGCGGCGCCGGGCGCCCCGCGCTGGAGCGTCACGAGGGACGAACGGCCCCCGGCGGAGAACGGCGGCGCCTCCTCCCCCGCCCGGTCGAGCGCGCGCGACAGCACCTCGCCGAGGGTGGCCGCGTTCGGCGCCCGCATCATGGACAGGTGCGTCCCCGGCACGGGCGTCACCCGGAGCCAGCCCTCGGGGTGGAAGGCGCCCCAGCCGCGCGTCGGGTCGGCGAGGGGGGTGTCTGCGGCGGGGAACTGGTGGACCAGGACCGGGACCGGCTGCGGCGAGTACTCGGCCCAGGCGGCTTCCTGGCCGCGCAGCCGGTCGCGCACCGCCCGGGCCTGCGCCACGGTGACGTGACGCGGAAGGAGCCCCTGGTCGCGGCACTTGTGGACGAACGTCTCCAGGTCGTCGTCCCCGGCCGCCGCGAGCTCCTCGTCGGGCTCCGCGCCCCTGCCGTCCGCCGTGGTGTCGGCGGCGCGGAGCGCGTGGAGGATGAGCGCGTGCTCGAGCCTCGCGTCCCGCGCTTCGGCGGGGGCGCTTGCGGCCGCGACGAAGCCGACGGGGCAACCGCTGTCGAACATCCCCACGAGCTCGACGACCTCGTCCCGGCCGATCAGCTGCGCGGCGACTTCGTAGGAGAGGACGCCCCCGAACGACCATCCCGCCAGCCGGTACGGCCCCGAGGGCTGCACCTCGCGGATCATCCGCACCAGGCGCGCCGCCATCCCCTCGACGGTGCGGAGCGGCGGCTCCGACGGCGACGGCGCCGGGAGCGCGTACACCGGGATCTCGGCGTCGATGTGGGGGTGCAGCACCTGCGCGTACAGCGTCGACCCCGTCCCGTCGTACGCCAGGAAGAGCGGGGGCCGGGAGCCGGTGGGGCGGATGGCGATCGCCCGGTCGCTCCGCTGCCCGTCGTCGGCCCCGGTCAGGCGCGCGGCGAGCGACTCCACCGTGGGGTGCGAGAAGACGTGCGCCAGCACCACCTCGGCCTCCAGCACCTGGCGCACCCGCGAGACCACCCGCACCGCCAGCAGGGAGTGGCCGCCCAGCTCGAAGAAGTTGTCCCAGCGCCCCACCCGCTCCACGCCGAGCACCTCGGCGAAGATCTCCGCCAGCGCAATCTCGGTCTCGCTCGCCGGCGCCTCGTACGTCCGCGCCGCGGGCGCGTCGGGGGCGGGAAGCGCCCGGCGGTCCACCTTGCCGGTGGGCGTGAGCGGGAAGGCGCCCAGCCGCACGAACGCCGACGGCACCATGTACGCCGGCAGTGTCACGCCCAGGTGCGCCCGCAGCGCCTCCGCCGACGCGGCCTCGCCGCCGACCACGTACGCCACCAGCCGCTTCTCGCCCGGCGCGTCCTCGCGCGCCAGGACCACCGTCTCGCGCACCTCCGGGTGCTCGGCCAGCCGCGCCTCGATCTCGCCCAGCTCGATGCGGAAGCCGCGCACCTTCACCTGGTGGTCGTTGCGCCCCAGGAACTCCAGAACCCCAGTGCGGGAGTGCGGAAGTGCGGGAGTGCGTTGGCCCTCGCGCG
>Ga0207694_10000076_pt1 | contig 113436 bp, 92 predicted proteins | sample KBSC34metaG_FD_184353 | JGI IMG/M metagenome (GOLD analysis project Ga0207694, IMG submission 184353) | Corn rhizosphere microbial communities from Kellogg Biological Station, Michigan, USA - KBS C3-4 metaG (SPAdes) (version 2) | ecosystem: Host-associated > Plants > Roots > Rhizosphere > Soil... | reverse complement strand
CCGGCTCGGGCCTGACGCAATCATCCGCACCGGCGCATCCTCATCGAGCCCCCTATTCCTGGCCATCTCCGCAATTCCCAACACCGGTTCAAGAGCCCGCAGCAGCAGGCACCCCGCCAGCCCCTCCCCCTCGCACGAGATGTTCATGCAATAGTAGAGCCCGTAAATCAAATACACATAAGCATGCCCCGCCGGCCCAAACAGCACCATGTTCCTGGGCGTCGGCCCTCGATGCGAATGCGCCGCCGGATCCGGAGGATCGTTGTGCGGCCCCAGGTAAGCCTCTACCTCTACAATCCGCCCCGCCAGAATCGCACCCGATTTCGCATCAGCCGAAACCAGCAACTTCCCAAGCAATCGAGGCCCGACCTTTTCGGGCGAATCCTCGAAGAAGGCCCGCGGAACCAGCCGCCCGGTAGGTACTCTCGCCTTGGACTGCGCCTTCATCCGAATCGAGGCCCGACGCAAGCAGCCGATACCCTCATTTGTGACTCTGATTCCATTCCTTAAGGAGCGCAAGTACCTCTTCCGCATGTCCTTCCGGCGTGACCTTCGGGAAGACATGGATCAGCTTCTGGTCCGGCCCAATCAAAAAAGTCGTCCGCTCGATGCCCCAGACCTTCTTCCCATACATGTTCTTCTCCTTCATCACACCAAACTGATTGCAGACTTTCTCGTCTACATCAGCAAGGAGTGTATAGGGAAGATCGTACTTGGCCTTGAACTTGGCCTGAGCTTTGGGCGTATCGCGCGAGATTCCGAGCACCACAGCGCCCGCTGCCAGAAGCTTTTTGAAGGCATCTCGGAAGCCGCAGGCCTCAATCGTACAGCCGGGAGTATCTGCGCGAGGATAGAAGAACAGCACCACAGGCTTGCCTTTGTAATCTGAAAGGCTTACGGTCTTGTCTTCATCAGTCTGCAGCTTGAAATCGGCGATCTTCTGGTTCACTTCCATAGGAGTTCCTCGTATCGTCAGTATGGTGGATAAACATTTGGCAGGTCTGCTTCGTCTGCATTATTTCCGAGGAGCGCACTTGTTGTCATTGCGCGGCCCCCGCACAGGTTCAATTCGATCAACTTCGGTCGCCTCTGCAATCGCCCTGATCGCTTCCGTAGCCCTCTGCCAGTATCCCGGCCAGATCGAAAAGAAGTCCAAAGACGCACCGACTCTGCGTGCAATTGCGGTCCTGGAATGGACCGGTGATCTCGGCAAGCCCAAGAAGAGCCGCCTCGTCCCGATTGCCGTCTACGATGGTCAAGCCCTTCATGATGCCGGCATTTATCTAGCACGTCCTCATCCGCTTGCGCTTGCCGGCGAGGTCGAATACGAACTCCAGAAGAACGGGGCTCCAATCGGACTTTTCGACATCAAGAATGCAGCGCAGGAACTAGGAATGTGGGTCGGATACGGTTCGTGGAAAGCCATGCCTTCCGCAAAGCCGGCGCCTCCCAAGCCCGTCGTTGACACTGGATTCGACGCTGGCGACGACAAGCCTGTGCTGCACCGAAAGCACTCTGATTCCGGCGGCAAGTCCGATTCCTCCGCATCTGCTCCTACCACCGATCCCGATCGCCCGACTCTGCACAAAACGCCGAGTAGTGATGCCAGCGATAAATCCGACCCTGCTCCCGACCCAGACCGTCCAACCATCCACAAAGAGAAGACTGCTGGCGACGCAGACCGTCCCGTCCTGCATAAACACGCCGACACCGATAACGACGGCGAACACGCCGGCTTTACCGACCCGGATCGGCCAAAGCTGATGCGAGGCAAGCAAAGTGGCGGTAACGGTTTCGAGGTTTTGCCAAGTCTACTCGGGTTCCCGCCGGAGATGGAGCAGGCCGTGGCTGTGTCCGATTCCAAGTCTCGGCCTGAACATACTTGGGACTTCAAATGGGCAAACCCTGAGGACGAGGACAAGATGAAGGCCGCCATGGAAGACATTGCCCGTTCCGCGCTTGGCCTGAAGACTCCGCCCCCGCCGGCTGCCACAAGGCGCGCCTCTACCCGCAGAACCACGAAACAAGCACCGCCATCTGAACCTCCGCCACTTGTCGATGAGAAGTTCCGTGTTTTCGAACTCGCCTACGGTTCCGGCGCGACGATGGTTCTCTCCGCCCACACTGATGGCCCACGCAAAAACCAGAAATCCGTCACATTGATTGCTCAGCCGGATCTCTACGGCAACCCCCTTGTTCTCCTCAAAAACGTCACCGATCCCGCTCATCAGGACGAAACTCCGCAGATGCGCCTCGTCGACGCAGTCGACGTCCTGGCCGACAACCGAGGCGAACTGCTCTTCGAATTGCGAGGCTCAAGCCAGCGCCAATTCGCGCTCTATCGCGTCCTGCGCGGCACGGCTGAGAAAATCTTTGCCACGGGCGGGGGCGAGTTCGGCGTTGCTCCCGGCGAATAGGACGATAAGACACACATCACGTGACTTAGCCGCCGGCCAAACGGTAATGTGTAAAACATCCAGTTCCTTTTTTCGCCATGCCAACAACGATTAGTAACTTTCGTGACAATCATCCATGCTTTGCACCTACAAACACCTTGCCTCCTATACAATTCAAGAAGAAAGTGGCAGTAACAGCAGCAATTTCCAGAGATGGGTTTGCCTCTCTGATTTTTGTCGCACGTAACCCTCTTTAAAGGATTTAGCAACGAATGGCGTCAGTTCTGACCGCACCGTCCCCCGACCGCTCGACCCAACCCTCAACTGAAGAAACAGCTACGTCGCGCGAAACGACACAGCAGGCCGTTCATAATGGGGCCACCCGGCATATCGCGCGCATGGGCAGAGCTGTGACGGTCAAAGAAGGCCTCAACTGGGTCACTCTGACCACCATCACCATTTTTCACATCGGTGCGGTGGCCGCGTTCTTCTTTTTCAGCTGGCAGCGACTGGCGGTGATGGCAATCCTCTACGTTCTCGCCATCAATGTGGGCATCGGCATGTGTTATCACCGACTGCTGACCCACCGTGGCTACCACACGCCAAAATGGATCGAGTACATCATGAGCGTTTTCGCCACGATGGCCCTCGAGGGCGGTCCGATCTTTTGGGTGGCTACTCATCGCGTGCATCACCAGCTTAGCGATCACGAGGGTGATCCGCATACACCGCGCGAGGGCAAGTGGTGGGCGCATACTGGCTGGATCTTCTTCGGTGAAGCTCTGCACGCTCAAACAGACGTTTTGAAACGCTATTCCCCTGATCTGTATCGCGACAAGTTCCACCTCTGGCTCAGTAAGTACCACTGGCTCCCAATCACTACAAGCGGAGTTCTCCTGCTGGCTGGAGGCTGGATTTGGGGTGGTTGGAAGAACGCTGTGGGCATGGTGCTATGGGGCGTTCTTCTGCGCGTTACCCTCGGCCTTCACGCCACCTGGCTGGTCAACTCTGCCACGCACCTTTGGGGCAGCCGCCGGTTCGAAACCCGCGACGACTCGCGCAACAGCTGGTGGGTTGCGCTGCTTACTGGGGGCGAGGGCTGGCACAACAATCACCACGCCCATCCCGTCTCTGCGCGTCACGGGCTGAAGTGGTACGAGATCGATCCGAACTTCTGGGGCATCTGGGTGCTTGCCAAGCTTGGGCTCGCGAAGAAGGTCCAGGTTGCCAAGTACGATCCGGCAAATCCCAAGCCCGCTGGGCTGTAAATCCTGCAACCAAGTCGAAAATCAGGAACGGCCATTCCAAAGGGAATGGCCGTTTTGCTTATCACCCTGAGCCGGTGTGAAGGCACGAGCATCCCCTGTGTGATCGACTCCCGATTGCCCCCTCTCGTCGTTGAAGAACTCCTCGGTCAAATGGAGCTTCCCGCTTATATCCTGAATTATTCAACGGGAACAATCCTTTGAAGGCGCTGGCATTTTGCAGTGCATTTGCTTCGAAATTGCTAAGCTTGGAATCAGAAATCGGGCCTCGCGCGGCTGCGCAATTTCAGAGGAGATTCGAACATGAGCAACGCAAGGCCGGTAGCGGTCGTCACCGGTGGCGCGCAGGGCATTGGCCGCCGTACATCGGAATTGCTCGCGGAACGAGGATTCTCCGTCGCCATCATCGATCTCCAGGAACCAAAAGCTACCGTTCAGGTAATCGAAGCAGGCCGCGGCGAAGTCCTCTGGTTCGCAGGCGACATCTGTCGCGAGGAAATCGTCGATCAATTCGCAAGGAAAGTCCTTGATCGCTTCGGCCGTGTCGACGTGCTTGTGAACAATGCCGGAATCAGCCTTATTTGCCCCGCTGAAGACACCACCGCAGCCGAATACCGCCGAGTAATGGAAGTGAATCTTGTGGCGCCCTTCCTCCTCGCGCGCGCATTTGGCCGCAATATGCTGGCGGCGAAAAAGGGATCGATCATCAATGTCGCGTCAATCGCAGGGCTCGTAGCAGTCTCAGATCGGGCCGCCTACAACGCCTCCAAGCACGGCCTTGTGGGATTGACCCGAACACTGGCTGCGGAGTGGGGCGGTCGCGGCGTCCGGGTGAACGCCGTTTGCCCCGGCTGGGTCAAAACCGAGATGGATGCTGCGGACCAGGCACGCGGCACCTACACCGACGGCGACATCACGCAGCGCGTGCCAATGGGCCGATTCGCGAGCCCCGATGACGTCGCCCGCGCAATCGCATTCCTCGCGGATGACACACAAAGCGGTTTCGTCAACGGCCACACCCTCACGGTCGATGGCGGATGGAGTTCCGACGGAAGCTGGGAATCCGTGCGGCTGAGCAAACGATAAAAACTGACTAGAGATGCTTCGCCGCTTCCCGCACTGTCAGCGGCGATAGCTTGTCACGATTTGCGCTGAGGAAGCCGCGAACATCTCCTGGCGCATGCCGCGCGTAGTCACGAAGCGCCCAGCCAATCGCTTTGCGAATGAAAAACTCCCTCTCGTGTCCGCAGGTAAGAGCGTATGTGAAGAGACGCCCCGAATCAGTCCCGTCGCGCCACCCGAGCTGATGGAGAATCGCAACTCGGCGAACCCACAGATTGGGCGATTGCAGCGCCTTATCCATCTCGTTCTGGATATCCGGCCTCTCTGCGCGTGCATTCAGCACAACTCGGCCGATCACAGTAGCAGCAAGCGCATCGACGGTATCCCACCACGACTTCTTCCGAACGAGGGAAAAGAGTGCAGGTAGATGCTTCGGCGTGAGTGTTCTTACATGTCTTCCAAGCAGGTCAATGGCCACGAACTGATATTCGCGTTCCGGCAACGCCCAGAGCATGCGAGCGGAACGAAGCAGTTCATCCGCGGTCGCACCCTTTTGCATGCGAATCAGTTCGGCGGTGAATGCCCGGCGCACCGGTGTCTTCACGCCCAGAAACTCGAACTGATTCTTCATGTAGGCCCGCATCCATGGCCGAAGAGCCGGATTACCAGCGGGAACAAGAAGCTTGGACACTGCACGCACAAACGCGGCAGGCGCCAGTGGTCTGCTACGGTCGTTGCTGTCCTTTGCAGATCGACGCCGGGAGGCTGCGCTCGTCCGCGGCATAGTCAGTCCAGACGGCTCCCCGCCATCTTTTCGAGAATCGCGATCGGAGCGGAGTCGCGCGTGACCATCGCAGCTGGATCAACGAGAAATGTTTGTTCGAGCGCATACTGGCCGCCCAGCACCGCGTGCGGAACGGTCTCGGTATATACCATCCAACTCGAGCCCGGAGCAAACTGGATTTCCTCACGCACGCAACTCGCTTGGAACGCCGAATCCTCTTTCATGGCGTTGTGCAGGCGCATCATAAACTCGTCATACGGCCCCCGCTTCCACTGCGGAACGAGGGCACCCAGCCCGGTCGCCTGCGCCACCTGCTTGCCTGCGCGCACCACAGGATTGTCGGCTTGAGGTACGGCCAGCTTGCCAGGAGTAAAGGCGCCGACCACGCGGCCGAATGGCTCGCCGATCACCCAATCTCGTGTGCGCGTGGGGTGGATGTTATGAAAAAAGCGAAGAATGCGCCATCCATGCGTCGGCCGTGTTGGAAACGCATCTGTGTGAAGCAGGTCGTTGCGCCGGCGCACCGGAAGATCGCGTCCCTTCTCTTCCAGCGGACGGAAGCTCGCATAATCCAGGAGCCATCTGTGCTCGTATGGGGACAGGAAAAACGTGAGGAACTTTTCAATGCTTTTTGAATAACGCCGCATCACCTCGTGCATCCGGACGATCTCAGCGGGGTTCGTCGATTTCTCATCGACGCCGCTCAACTTGTCGCGATCCGGCTTATAGGCGATGTTCTTATGCAGACTGCTCGAAGTCTGTTGTTGGTCCAGCAGGAAAGTCAGATCGTCAGCGGGGATGGGAACAGGCGTCTGCGGGAAATAAACAACGTCACCTGCCTCCAAGCGCGAGCACCACGTGCGAGTTTGATCTGTATTGCCATGCGATTTCAGGGCGTCCGGCAAGATGGTTTCAACGGGCATTGGACGATCCTACTTGCGAAGCTTGGCCCGGATCCAGAGCGTAGCGAAAAGCGGCAGGGCGATAAGTAGCGTGACGATGGCTACCGGAAGTCCCACGTAGAGGTAACTATCGGCGTAGTTCACGCTGTGGTGACCGGCCAGGTTCCACGCGAGCAGGGCAAAGATGGCGAATGTCGTAGTGAGGAAGAATGCAAAGAATGCTGATGCGAATGAGAGCAGCACGCTCTGGAAGAGGCTGAAACCCTGCAATGGAAACCCAAGGAATGTTCCGCCGGGGTGACGCTGAGTGTGTGCGGAATGCATCGTGGAAGGGGCCTCTCTCGTCTAGAATACAGTCTTATGCCGAGCAGCGCGCAAATCGAGCTATGGCCCGCGGAGAGAGTTGCGGCGAAGGTGCTGATGCTCCGCGCGGCAAATGGGCTCAGCTATGCGCCGTGGGGTGAAACGCGCATCGGGGAGACCGACTTGGAGCGGCTGGTGGGCGCCGTCCCGAGTGTTATGTCCCCGGCGCTGAAGAACCGCGCGTATTACTTTGTACCGCTTGCCATTGCGGACACCGGCGAAACGCTGGTCGCTCCCTCATACACAGTCGAACTGGGCGATCGGGCCGTTTGTCATCGCAATACCTCGTTCGGGACAACCGAAGCCGTATTCCTCTCGACACGATTGGTAGAGGACCGGTTCGGGCTGGCTTTCGAGTTCTTCATCAATGTGGCCCATAACTTCGTGGAGGCAGCCGGGGTGCCTGAGAGCTTCTCGCAACTCGTCTGGTCACAGGCCGAAGCACAGGTCCGGGGAGAAACCAGTCAGGATGCGTGGGAGTCGCGTCGTCGCGCCCAGGATACAAATGGAAAGAAGACCATTGATGAGAGGGCACGGGGTACATTTTATGATGCGTCATTCTCAGACGCTCTCGCCATCTACATGCTCTCCCTTGCAGTGGATTTTGACTATCATGATCTGAGAGAGCGCGAGTACCCTCTGCTGGCTGCTCCAGCACTTGCCGAGCGCCTGCGCCATGTTGCGAGCCTCTTTCCGCCGAACAGCGGGTACGAATTTCAGATTCTCTACCGCCGCAAGGGATGAATTTCCAGGCTCATGGGCTGGAACAAACAGAAATTAAAACGACGCCGCGCCTGTAGAAATCTTTCGCAGGTTGATTCGCCATCTTCTGCATACTCGATCAGAACGTCCTCCAATAACAGTGCGAGCGGATAGACCCTTTCCCGATCAATGGAAGGTGTTCCACCCGATGTCGGCAAGCATCGAGCGGCCCACAACGAGAGCTGTAACTATGAGCGCGGCAAGAACGCAGGTCCAAAAGCCCATACGACTGAAAGGAATGAACAGGACGCTGTCCTTACCCGTGAGATTGATCCCTGTCTGATCCGGCAAGAGCGCCTGCACAGCCACTGCAATCAGAAAACCTGCAGCCCAGACGAGGGCGATTCTGAAAGAGAGCTGAAGGGTGATGTTCATCATTGAGTCGATGGCTCCTCTCTTGGCGCAACACCGGATATGATCGGGGACCCGTACTCTTGAACGGACGCGGAAGCCCCTGGATTGGCTGCCTCCCCGTCCGCTTTACCGAACAACCACACAACGGTACAATCTATAGGGACGCTCACTTCGGGGCATTTGTGTGCCCTTTCCGCTGCGTTCCTCCTCATTGGCCGACGTAGCTCAGTTGGTAGAGCAGCTGATTCGTAATCAGCAGGTCATCGGTTCAAGTCCGATCGTCGGCTCCATCCGCTTGGCTTCCTGCTTCTCTAGTGATCCCTCTTAAAGGGTTTAGACACCGCGAAGCGCGGATACGGGTAATGAGCCGCAGGATGCCCGCCTGTGGTCGCTGATTAACGGGAACTGGCAGTGGACCGATTACATGTACACGAGCCAGTAAGGGCCGCTAGAGCGATTGGATAACTACCAGCCCATTTGGCGCATGCGTTCCTGAATGAGAGTGCTGGACCGATTCATGCGCGCGGGGCGCCGCTTGAGCGGAGATGGAAGAAGGGCGGCGAGCCTCGCGGCCTGCTCTCGATTGAGGCTGCGGGCTGAGGTTTGGTAGTGATAATGCGCGGCCGCGTCTGCGCCGTAGACGCCGGGTCCCCACTCGACGATGTTGAGATAGAGCTCAAGGATGCGTTGCTTGCCGAGGACGATTTCGGCAACGGGGACGAGAGTGGCTTCGGCGCCTTTGCGCAGGACGGACCGGCCGGTTCCGAAGAAGACATTTTTGACGAGTTGCTGGGTGATGGTGGAGGCTCCGCGAGCGCGGGTGCCCTCAAGGTCGTCTTCGGCAGCGATTTGGATCTCATGCCAATCGAAGCCATGGTGCTGATAGAAGCGGGCGTCTTCAGAGGCGACGACTGCATGCTGGAGTTCGGGTGAGATCTGGGAGATCGGAATGAACCGGTAGCGCTTGTGCCAGGCAGGCCTGTGGACAAATGCCTGGAGACGGCGCTGCATCTGCACGGCCGTGGTGGGAGGGTCGATCCAGCGAAGGGCGATGAGGGTGAAGACCGCGAGAGTCCAGGCGAGCGCGAGAGCGATCGCCATGCCGAGCAGTACGGATCGGAGCCCAGTGGAGCGGGGCCGAATAGAGCGGAGGAATCCCTTCCAGGACGGTGCCACGCCGGAGGTGGAGATTGCAGGGGCCACTGATCAGGATACGGTTGACCTGTTGACGCTGCACGATTGATCTGAGTGTTCTATTGAGGGCATTACCACTGACGGAAGACGACACAGACGGTGGTTTTGTCGAGGACGGCGAATTCGAGGGCGCCCCAGGGCTTCTTCTGGATGGAGTTTCCGTTGGGATGCAGCATGCCGGGACGCTTCGCCTTGATCTCATCGTAGAGTTCGTGGATGTTGTCGGTCTCGATGGCGATCTCGGGGCGGTCCTTGGCGGCGAATTCAGGGCTGGCGACGATGTAAGCCTTTGCGCCATCCCTATCGACCACTGCGAGGTCCTCGTCGCGGTATCGCACCTCGAAGCCGAGACAGTTGACGAAGAGGTCGAGGCCCTCTTCAAGGGTGTCGTAGAAGACTTTGGGAATCAGGCGGAGCATCATGAAGCGATTTGATCACAAAGACTATTTGCTGCGCTCGAAGTCTCCGGATTTGCCGCCTGATTTCTGATCCAGCTGGATGGAGCGGATGAGGATGGATTTGTCGAGCGCCTTCGTCATGTCGTAGACGGTGAGGGCGGCGATGGTGGCGGCGGTGAGGGCTTCCATCTCAACCCCGGTCTGTGCAGTCGTAGCAACGGTGGCGCGAATTGCGACTCCGTTTTCGACGATGCTGGCTTCGATGTCGACGTGGGTAAGCGGAAGCGGGTGACACATGGGAATAAGCTCGGATGTGCGCTTGGCGGCCTGGATTCCGGCGAAGCGCGCGACTTCAAGCGGATTGCCTTTGGGATTCTGCGGAAGCGCGGCAAGAACGGCCGGTGAGAGTTCGACGAACGCAGACGCGGTGGCGCTGCGGCGCGTGGATTGCTTCGCGCTGACATCGACCATGCGGGCAGTGCCGGACGAATCGTAGTGGGAAAGCCGATGCGTTTTGCCGGGCTTGGTGTTCGGTTTGGGCACGTCTCTCAATGTAGCAGGACGCGGACGGTAGTTCCGGCTTCAAGGTGAGCTGCGTCCTCAGGGATGACGAGGAAGCAGTTGGATGTGGCAAAGGCCGTGAGGTCTCCGGAGCCGTGCCAGGGAACAGTGGCGACCTGCGGGAGTGCGTTCACCGATGGATTGAATGTACAGAATGCGGGAAGGAAACGCGTAAGGCCTGATTTTGCTTTCCGATCCGTGTCGCGCGCAAGTTGAGCGAGGACGAAACGAGGATGGATATCGCAGCTGCCTGCGAGCGCGGCGAGAATGGGAGCGGCGAAGAGCAGGAAGGTTGCGGCGGAAGAAATGGGGTTGCCAGGGAGACCGAAGAAGATCCGCGCCGAGCGCGTTTTACCTGCACGCGGAATTTCGCCAAAAACGAGTGGCTTGCCCGGTTGAATTTTTACGCCGGTGAAGTGGAATCGGGCGCCGAGGCGGGCAAGTGCAGGTTCGACCAGATCGTATTTGCCTGCGGACACCCCGCCGGAGATGAGGAGCATGTCAGCTCTGACGCCTTGCGCGAGCGCTTTGTCTAGGGCATCGGCGGAGTCGGTGGCTGTGGGCAGGATGACAGGCGCGCCGCCGAATCTTGCGACGAGTGCGGCGAGCATGGGTGCGTTCGAGTTGCGGATTTTGCCGGGGCCGGGCGTGGCGTCAATGGGAACGAGTTCATCGCCGGTAGTGAGAATTGCGACGCGGGGACGACGGAATACTTCGAGTATGGAGTAACCGCAAGATGCAGCCAGGGCGATTTGCGCGGGTCCAAGCGATCCGCCGGAGGTGAGAAGCTGGTCACCACGCCGGGCTTGCGCCCCCTGAGCGACGACGTTGTCACCGGGAGCGGTGGCGCGTGACGGAGCGAGCCGTATTAAGTCGCCAAATTTCTCAACGTGTTCGAGCATGACCACACAATCAGCTCCGACTGGAACCGGAGCGCCGGTCATGATTTCCCAAGCGGATCCCGGAGGCAGGGGGCCTGCGGGCGCCTGGCCTGCGTGGGTGGATCCAACGATCGGAACCGCAGTGTGCGAGATTTCAGCAGCACGGCACGCATAGCCATCGCGTGTGGAGCGCGGAAATGGGGGCTGATCATCGTCGGCGCGGAGAGGGTTCGCAAGAACGCGGCCGGCGGCTGAGGCCAGATCGACGTGCTCGACACGAGAATGCGATGCCTGCGCGATGTTGCGCGCGTGGTGCATGACGATCGATGCGGCGTCTTCGTAGCTGAGAAGTCCGGAGGACATGAGGAGATTGTAGGAAGGCAGGGACCGAGCGAACAAGGGGCGAGGGATCAGGGATTGGAGATCAGGGGATTAGAGCGATGAGCGTGGAATTAGATCTGGGGGATGATGGATCGTTCGTTTTGTGACAAGTTGTCGGGTGGCGCATCTAAGAACATGGATGTTGAAGACTATCTATTTCTTATTGCTGTTAGGACCCTTGGTTGCGGTAGCAGAAGACGCAAGCGGTGCCGGAGCGAATCTTTACAAGAAGCGTTGCGCGTCGTGCCATGAGAGCGGAACCGTACGGCTTCCGCCGCGGTCGCAAATGCAGGACCTGACCACCCAGGCAATTCTCAAGATTCTAGAAAATGGGGTAATGCAGAAGCAGGGGGCGCCCATGTCGCATGGGGATCGTGTGGCGCTGGCGCAATGGCTGGGGCGGAAGACCAGCGCGGTAGTCGATACAAACCAGTTGACGAACTTGTGTCAAAAGGATGTCGAGACACGTGGTCTGGACCCTATGGCGGCATGGACATCGTGGGGCGGCGGTGTTGCGAACCGGCGCTTCCAGCCCGGGGGTGCGGCGCAGTTGACTGCAAGCGACACGTCGCAACTCAAGCTGAAGTGGGCGTTCGCAGTGCCAAATGCGACATCGATGCGGTCGCAACCGGTGGTCTACAACGGAAGGATTATTGTGGCGGGCGGCAACCTGCTCTACTCGCTGGATGCGCGAAGTGGGTGCACGTACTGGGCTGCAGAACTACCGGTGGGAGCGCGGAGCGGGATCACGATTGGTGCTGCGGGCAGCAAGGAGTTGATCTTCTTCGGCGATCATGGCGGGCATGTGCAGGCAGTTGATTTCGACACGGGAAAGGCCGTGTGGCAGAGCCGGATGGATGAGCATCCCACGTCGACGGTGACAGGGACGCCTGTGTACTACGACGAGAAGCTGTACGTGCCAGTGGCGTCGTACGAAGAGGGGGCAGCGGTGTCGCCGGATTATGTCTGCTGCACGTTCAGAGGAAGCGTATTGGCGGTGGACGCGGCAACGGGTCGAGTGCTGTGGAAGACATATACGGTTCAGGAGCCGGATGCGATGCCGCACATGAACAATCGTGGAGCGAAAAGCACGGGGCCCTCGGGAGTTGGCGTTTGGTCTGCACCGACGATCGACGAAGAAAAGGGGCTGCTGTACGTGACGACTGGAGACAACTATTCAGACCCTGTGACCGACAAGAGCGATGGTCTGATGGCGCTGTCGATGGAGACGGGCGCGATCGAGTGGTGGAAACAGTTCCGCAGCGGAGATGCGTTCAACAATGCCTGCATGAATGCTGCAAACAAGAATTGCCCCGACGCGAAAGGGCCTGACTTCGATTTCGGATCATCGTCAATCATGGTGGGATTGCCGAACGGAAGGCGCGCACTGATCCTGGCACAGAAATCGGGAACTGTGTATGCGGTTGATCCAGACCATCAAGGCGAGGTGATCTGGCACGCGCAGATTGGGAAAGGCGGAGTGCTGGGAGGAATTGAATGGGGGGCAGCCGCGGACGGAGGCCGGCTGTACGCAGCGTTATCCGATGCGGCGTTTCTCGAGTCGGGCAACGAGAACGATCTTGATCCGAATATCGGGGGCGGGATGTTCGCGCTCAATCTTGAGGATGGAGAGAGGGCTTGGGAGATGCCCGCGAATCCTTGCGATGCGCACCGGCCATGCAGTCCGGCGCAACAGGCTGCCGTCACTGTGATTCCCGGAGTAGTTTTCTCCGGCTCGATGGATGGCCACTTGCGAGCTTATGGAACGGATGACGGAGAGGTGCTGTGGGATTACGACACCGCTCATGAGTACAAAACGGTGAATGAAGCCGAGGGACGAGGCGGATCGCTTGATGTTGCCGGGCCAGTGATCGCGGGAGGGATGGTATTTGCTGTTTCAGGGTATGACCAGGCGGGTGCTGCGCCAGGGAATATGCTGCTGGCATTTTCGGTGGAAGGAAACTGAAGAGACAGGGAACAAAGGGGACGCGGAAATGGGGGATTAACAAGAAGAACAGAGGGGTCGGCTGAGTCGAAACTTCGAAAACAAGAAAGGGGCGCGTCTCTGGTTGGAAACGCGCCCCTTTTGATTCGGAGCGGAGGCCCGGCTATTTCTTGCCGGCTTTGTAGCTGGAGCTAATCTTCTGGCCTGCGGAGTCGAGTATACCTTTGACGTCAGCAGAATACGGACCGTTGGGATCGAGCTCAAGGTACTTCTGATAGGCTTCGCCGCACCCCGGAGGCAGGACGATGTGTTGCGTCTTTGTCTTGGGATCGGGGTCGGACATGGTGGCTTTGCCGATGAGAGCCTGCCCTTTCAGGTAGTACGGAATGGGATCTTGTGCATTGGCGGCGATGGCTTTCTCTGCAGCTGCGGCCTGCGCGTCAGTGTTCCCAACTTGCGAGAAGATCACGGCTTCGTTTTTGTAGTAGAAGCCAGCCTTGGTGGGATCGGCCTTGGCGGCGGCATCATAGGCTGCGTTGGCCTGATCCACCTTGTTGGTGCGAGCGTAGATTTCGCCGAGCCCGGAATTGACCAGCCCTTCGATATCCGGACGAGGCTTCTTGGAAGCTGCATCAATCTCGATTGCCTTTTTGTAGGAGGTCTCGGCTTCGTCGTATTTCTTGAGGCCCATCTGACCCTGACCCAGGTACGCCCAGAGGACAGACTCCTGCGGACGGAGCTGGGTGTCTTTGGTCATCAGGGTGATCACCTCGTTGTACTTGGCCGTTTTGATCTCGTTTTCCTTTGCAGTTACGTCAGGTTTGGAAGCAGAGGCTCCGAGCTGCTGAATCGCAGCAGCGTGCGCCGTATCGGCATCGTGGATGTCGCTGGTTACCGTCTTCAGGTCAGCATTCAGGTTCTTGATCACCGCGTTTGCCTTGAGAGCTTCCGAGTTGTGCTTCTTCATCTCCTCGAGCTGCTTGCGGGTCTCTTCCGGCAGAGTCTTGGTGTACTCTTCGCGCGACATATCATCATCGACTGCGGTGTCCTGTCCCGCGACGATCTTGATGTTGTCGATCTTGTCGGCATCCTTGTCAGGCGTCATCCCAGGGGTGCGGTAAACAAGCGTATAGGTGCCGGGAGCGACGGAGCCTGAATAGTCGCCGTTCGCGTCTACGGGGAAGCTGGCGACCTCCTTGGTTCCCTGGTTGAGGCCGACGGTTCCGCCAGACTGCGGAGCGCCTGTGGGATTGGTAATCCTGCCATGGATCTTACCGGTCGGCTGTCCGGTGGCGGGCGCGGGGGCTTGGGCGAGCGCAGGCATCACGGCAAAAGCCAGCAACCCAATCCAGAGCGAAATCGTGCGTTTCATGTGCTTCTCCTTGGGAGCTTGTGCGACCAGGAAGGCTCGCGCGCTCGATCGAAAAGGTTCTGTGTACTTGTCAGACATCGCTAATTCAAATAGACCCGGTCTTCATCTCTTAGATGCGTCCAAGTACGTTGGCACGCGGAACGGCGAGAACCTCAAGGACGCTTCAAAATCCACACTGCAATCGGCTGCGGTCACCGAGCAGCACTCTATTCGGCACGGTCCAAGGTAAATCCAATGGATGCCTCAGCACAAGACCGGGAAAACTGCGGGCCAGGATCTGGCGCTGGGATCGTGCCTTTTAATGTTAGATTGCCGGCGCGGTACGCAGATGTGGCCTGCGTCACACCCTAGAATAAGGGCATGGCAACAGCGATCCGAGCCGCAACTGCGGAGGATGTTCCACAGATTCTTGCCTTTATCCGCGCACTGGCAGAGTACGAGCGAGAGCCCGAGGCGGTAGTGGCCACGGAAGCGGATCTGCTCCGAGACGGGTTCGGACCGAAACCGTTCTACTGGTGTCTGATTGCCGAGCAGGATGAAGAGCCAGCAGGGTTTGCGCTCTGTTTCTACAGCTACTCGACCTGGCGTGGGCGACCGGGTGTGTACCTGGAAGATTTGTTCGTGCTGCCCAGGTTCCGCGGACTGGGAATCGGCAAGGCATTGCTGCAGCGTGTGGCGAGGATTGCAGTTGAGAAGGAGTGTCCGCGACTGGGATGGGAAGTTCTGGACTGGAACACGCCAGCGATTGAGTTCTACGAGGCAATGGGAGCGGAATTTCTGGATACATGGCGGAATGTGCGGGTCAGCGGGGATGCGCTGAAGAGACTGGCTGCCTCTGAGGGCATGGAACGGGAGCCGGCGAAGTGACGATTCGGGTGATTGGTGGTGGCCTGGCCGGACCAGAGGCTGCACTAACTGCGGCGCGCCTGGGCTGCCAGGTAGATCTTTTCGAGATGCGTGCGATAGTGGATGGCCAGCCGCGACTGACGCCGGCGCACCAGACGATCGAGTTTGGAGAACTAGTTTGTTCGAACTCGTTGAAGAGCGAGTCGCCGAATACAGCGCCATGGCTGCTGAAGCAGGAAATGCGACGCGCTGGTTCTGCCCTGTTGCGCATTGCGGATGAGACGGCAGTACCCGCAGGTCATGCGCTGGCGGTGGACCGGGTAGAGTTTTCGCGATGCATTGCAGAGGCAATTGCTGAAGAACCGCGAATCCGCGTAATTCGCGAAGAGGTGAAGCGGCTTGACGAGCCGGCCAGCCTTGATTCGATAGAGTATCCGATCACGATTGTAGCTACTGGGCCATTGACGTCCGACGCTTTGAGTGCGGATATCCGGCGGATTACCGGATCGCAGCACCTTGCGTTTTACGATTCGATTTCGCCGATTGTGGATGCGGAGTCGATCGATATGGATCGCGTGTACTTCGCGGCGCGCTACGACAAGGGAACTGCAGATTACATCAACTGTCCGATGACCCGCGAGGAGTACGACCGATTCTACGATGCTCTGATCTCGGCGGAGCCAGCGGAAACTAAAGACTGGGAGAGCTGCGACTATTTCGAGGGCTGTTTGCCGATCGAGGAACTGGCTCGGCGCGGGCGGGACACGCTGCGATACGGACCGATGAAGCCGAAGGGGTTGCGCGATCCGCGCACGGGACGGGAGCCCTGGGCGGTGGTGCAGCTGCGCAAAGAGAATGTACGCGCGGACAGCTACAACCTGGTGGGGTTTCAGAATCACCTCAAGTATGGCGAGCAGGCACAGGTATTGCGGTTGATTCCGGGTCTGGAGAATGCGAAGTTCCTGCGCTATGGACAGATTCATCGCAACACGTATATCTGCGCGCCGGCACTGCTCGATGAGTCGCTTCGGTTGAAGAGCGATCCACGGATCTTTTTTGCGGGACAGATTTCGGGAGTCGAGGGATATACGGAATCGATTGCGACGGGAATGCTGGCGGGGATTTATGCAGCTGCCCTGGCAAGCGGGCATGAGCCGACGGCAGTGCCGCGCCGAACAGCGCTGGGATCATTGGTGAATTACATTACACGCGCGGAGGCAAAGCATTTTCAGCCGGCGAATATGACCTTCGATCTGCTGGAGCCGTTAGAGGAAGATGTTCGACGCAAAGTGCGGGACAAGAAGGAACGTCGCCGCATCCAGTGTGAGCAAGTGCTGGCGGAATTTGATCGCTGGTGGGTCGCCCACTTCTCAAATGCGAGATGTGGGGCCCCGACCACCTTCTAGCGACAACTCCGGTGTTCAAAGACTCATTCACGTGTGAGCTCAACTCGGCGATTGCGTGCGCGGCCTTCTAGAGTTTCGTTTGTGTCTGCGGGTCTTGAGGAGCCGAAGCCGTCGGTTGCGAGTCGTTCTGGAGCAATGTGGTACCTGGACGCGAGTACCTGTTTTACGGCTGCGGAACGGCGCTTGGAGAGGTCAAGGTTATAGGCGTCGCCGCCGATGTTGTCCGTGTGGCCTTCCACGGTCAATTTCCAGGTCGGGTTATCTGTCATTGTTTGCACGATCTGCTTGAGCACGGGTTCTGATTCCGGCTTGATCGTATCTTTGTTGAAGTCGAAGTAGATGCCGTAGGTGACCGCGCGTTTCTGCTCGGTGAGCTGCTTCTCGATCAGGTTTGTCGGCTGCGCAGTCTTGAATTCGAGCTTTACTACCTCTATGCGGAAATTGCCATTGTGGTAGAGAGGCGATTTGAGACGCCAGAGCAGAACAAGGGGATCGAGTGGATCATCCAGGACATACGCCTCGGCTTCAACGTGATCAGGGATGTCTTTCTTCGGCCTTGGGTCTTTGCCCACGGAGGCGACGGTTCCGGTGAGATGAATGGTCGGCAGAGTGACTTTCTGATCGTTCACGATCATCGGATAAGGAACATTCTGTGGCTCCACACGAGAGTACGTCCCTCCTTCAATGTAGGGTTTCACGCCATTGGAGACCTGGCGGATATCGAATTCATGCAAGTACGTTCTCCCGGCGCTCTTTATTTCGGAGAAGGATTTATCTGAGAGTCTCACTCGCGTGAGCCCGTGGATCAGGTGGGGCATATGGTTGAACGTGACCGTCGAATACGTGTCGGCGCTAACCAAGTCTGTGTTGCAAACAGTGTCGATGGACACTTTGGCTGTCTGTGGGACGTCGAAGTCGTTCTTGTATGCTTCCGTGGAAGTCGTCTGGACGAACGACGTCGGATTCACTTCTTTGACGGTAATGCGGCTTTCCACGTCGCCATTCTTGATGCCCCATGCAGTGGTAATGACTGTGCCTTCTTGCAGGGGAATGCGTGCTGCGCTTTGAGATGGAAGAGGCTCGGCAGTACAGGGTTCGACGGAATCAGTGTCAGAGACGGTCTTCACCTCATCACCGACAGCATCCTCGTTTTTCCCAAGAAGTTTGGTCAGAGTTCCAAGGATCCCATTCGGATCGTCCGGATTTTCTCCATTTGGAGATCCCGGCTTCTTTTCGACTGAGCCGGGCGACGAATGCGCGATCTCGTCGACCGCGCCTGTAACTTTCTTTTTAATCCGGTAGCCGACGTAGACCACCCCGGCGACGGCGATCACGGCGATGAGAGCTACGGTACCAAGTCCAACCAGGAGAAGCGGTATGCAGCTTGATTTCTTTGGAGGCGGCGCTTGGGTGGCCGAAAAGCTCGCGACCGTCGGCATCTGCGAAGGCGGAACATTTGAAATCGGTTGCCAGGTGGGCGGCGAGGGGGGAGGGGCGGATTGTTCAGGTTGCGCGTTATCTTCATCCAGCGTGCCGCAGTTTGTGCAGAACCGATTACCCGGCTCGCGTTTCTGGCCGCATTTCGTGCAATAAAGCATGCTGCGAACCTCCGATGATTCGAATCCCCTGACCGGTGGCTGACTACGCGATATAGATAACCCAGAGGCGAGAATCCTATCAACGGAACTGAGGCTGAATTGAGGATTACCCGGTAAGCTCAACCGAACAGCCGAATTACAGCAAGGGGTGATCAGCCGGCGGAGGGGCCTGGAAGGCAATCTCCTATGGCACGGCAGGGAACTTGCGGGATGGAAGTTGCGTATATCGTGGTAGATTAGGCGTTTCCCCCGGAAAGGGTTTGAATGCGTGCTCTCTCTGCCGCAGAGGCCATTTCTCCTGCAATCAACCGCACTCGCGAGTTCCTGTTCGCGCCGCCGTTCCGCTGGCCAACATTTCTGAAGCTCTGCCTGGTGGCGGCGATTACGGAAGGGCTCGGGTCGAATCTGCAGTCGAATGCAAATAAGAATCATGCATCGAGCGATGGCCCGGGACCGATGGCCTTCCATTTCTCACCGCAGATCATAGCGGCGATTGTGGCGATGTCGTTGTTGATGCTTGTTGTTGTTCTGCTGATCTTTTACGTGATGACTCGGTTGCGCTTTGCGTATTTCCACTGCCTGGTGACGAACACAAGGCTGATCAAACCTGGATGGAACTTGTACCGGCCGCAGGCGAACCGTTTCTTCCGCATGAACCTGTGGGTGGGGCTTTGCTTCGTGCTGATGGCTGCGCTGATGGTTGTGCCGTTTATTCCGGGCTTTATTCGCTTGTTCAAGGGAATTCAGGCGGGGAATGGGCCTGACGTGCAGTTGATTTTCTCGCTCGCTCTGCCGCTGATCCCGATCTTCATGCTCTTGGTGGTCGCTGGAATTGCGCTCGACATCATTCTGCGCGACTGGATGCTGCCGCACTACGCGCTAGAAGACGCGTCGGCTGGACAGGCATGGTCGGCGGTGTGGGAGCGGGTCCTGGAGGAGAAGGGATCATTCTTTGCGTATGGGATTTTGCGGATCGTCCTTCCGATCATTGCATTCATCGGAATCGTGATCGTGTTGCTAGTCCCGGGCCTGGTCCTGGTGGGCTGCGTGGCAGGCGCGGAGTATGCCGTTCACTCTGCCTTCGCGAATGCTACCGGGGCTTCGGTGGCGATTGGAGCAATGCTGGAGGTTTTCATCGGCGCAGTTGCACTGGGTTTCGCGCTGGTGATAGGGATCAGCATCGGAGGACCGGTCAGTACAGGAATCCGCGAATACGCGCTTGTGTTTTATGGGAGCCGGTATCAGAAGCTTGGCGAGGCGCTTTTCCCCGCCGCTCCGGTGCTTCAGGCCGGTTCACCAGGCGCTCCGGCGAGCTGAAGCATCGCCCGGAGCGCGTTCTGGTGCGCGCATTGAAGGCTTGTACTGCGTGTCATGCCTGAGTGTGGTGATCGGCCCAGGCTTCCTGAAGCATCTCTGCTGCTTTCCTGACCGGCATGGGCCGGGTTCTCTGCTGATTGCGATAGAGGGCCCACGCGGCAAGAAACGTGGAGATTCCAACGACGTATAAGGATAAACGAAACATGCTCCGGTTTCCTCCGTGTTGCTGAGGTTCGATGCCATGTCCGCGAGGTGAGATGCAGGGGAGTTTGGACGCTGGAACTCTGGCACGGAGCAGTCCAGGGGTCAACCGACTTCGGTTCGTCACGTCGCACTTCGATCCCAAGCTTCGGAATAGAGAGACTCAGGAATCACGATTGCGAACATTTCCAGCGTTCGCGGTGTCAAAGAGGAGATGGGATTTTCGCGTCTTCAGTAAGGAAGCTGGTAGCCTGAGACTGGGAGCGTACGGAATGCGGTGGATGGGTTGTGCAGTGTGTGCGGCATCTTTGCTGGTAACCGGCCTACGCGTTGAGGCGCAGGCGCCTGCGAAGAAGGCTGCTCCGATTATGGTGACCACCGGTTCCCCCACCGCAGCAGCAGGTAAACCGGTTGCTCACGCCAAGGCTGCGCCCGAAACCGTGCCTCCGGCGGTGCAGGGTCCGTTGCTTCCGGATGGGTTTGCCGGATGGGTCTCCACGGAAAAACCGAAGGCAGTAGCGAATCCGGCCGAGCTTGATAACGCGAATGCGGCGGCGCTGAAAGAATACGGATGCGGCGGCGGTATGGTGGCCAGCTACAAGCGTTCTGACGAGACTTTAAGCGTGAAGGCGCTGAGCTTCCAGGATGTAAGCGGAGCGTATGGGGCGTACTCGTTCTACCGGCAAAACGGATGGCCCAAAGCAGAGATTGGGACGGGGGCAGCTTCAGAAAAAAACCACGTCCTGTTCTGGAAGGGCAACACGGTTATTGACGCCACGTTCTCGCATGTGGGGCCAATGTCGGCAGGGGAGTTGAGAGATTTGGCGAAGGGCCTGCCCATGCCACAAGGTAACAGGGCTTTATACCCGCCGATCATCGCGGCGCTTCCGCAAGGTGCGATGGACATGCAGTCGATGCATTTTGCGCAGGGACCGGCCGGATACTCAGGTGCGGGCGGAGTGCTACCACCGGAATTGGTGGGTTTTGACAAAGACGCCGAGGCGGTGACGTCAAACTATTCTCTTTCGTCAGGGCCGGCGGTGCTGACGCTGATTGACTATCCAACACCGCAGATTGCCGAGGCACAGGAGAAGAGGATCAGAGATTACCTCAAGGCAGGCACCGGAGCTCAACCCGCATTCACAAAGGCATTGCAGGATTCCGATCAGGCATCGCTCGAAGTGAGACGGAGCGGACCGATGGTGGCTCTTGTGAGTGGGGACGCGATCCCTGACGAGAGCCACAAACTGCTGTCGCAGGTTCACTACTCGGCTGAACTGACCTCAATGCCCCAGCCGCATGAGTCAGAGGTGTCGAAGACTAGCCGATTCCTCATGGGAGTTGCGTCCCTGGTGATTGTCGGATGCAGCGCGGCAATTCTGCTGGGCCTCTTCCTTGGCGGGGGAAGGGCGCTGTATAGGCTCGCTCGGGGGAAACCGGTGTCATCGGTCTATGAAGCGGAGTTCATCCGGCTCCATCTTGAAGACTGAGACCGGAGTGAGAAGTGTCACAGGTGTGCATCAGAACGGTAAATGGCGCACTTCTCTTGTGGAAAAAGGGATGTAAACCCTAGAAAACACCGAAAAAAAGAGGCATTACGCGTACTTAAATTGGCGAAGATAGGGCGAATGCACAAGATGTGTTGCACGCGCGGTACGGTCTACATGTTACTGAATTAAAAGCGCTTACGAGGTGCCGGATTTATTCTTGACACTCCGTTTCCCCGCCCCTACTATGCAGCCAGAAAGTTCTGATGGTTTTGCCTCCGTTGGAACTATTCTCCCTAGGAAGGAGCTGCCCTGTTGCCGGGCGGCTCTTTCCGCATTTGAGGCCCTTTCAAACCTGGCCGGAGTTCAGCAAGGCCGACGGGCCGAGCTCGTCACCCCTGGCGCCTCACTCACAACAAATCTCTTTCGCGCAGAGGGTAGGTATGTGAGTCTCGATTCGCTGAATTGAGCTCGGAAAACGTGTGCGTGAGGAGGTTCGGGATGAGGGTACTGAAGTTGTGCGTGTTGGCTGGCTTGGTTTCGACCGTTGCTGGTGCTTGGGGCCAGAAGGTACAGAATTTTCCCCTGACGGACGCGACTGGGATGGAAGCCCACAACGTGAAGTTTCAGGCGGCAACATACCAAGGCCGGAAGGCGACGCTGGTAACTACGCTGTCGAATGAGGACAAGGCGAGTTTTGGACTGTTGCCGGCCGTTGATCTTCAAGATGGAACGATCGAAGTAGATGTTGCGGTGAAGATCCTGACACCGCCGGGTGTGCGGATGCCGGGATTCACGGGGCTGATGTTCCGTGCCAAGCCGGATGGATCGGAGTACGAACTTTTTTATCTCCGTCCGAAGAACGCGCTTGCAGATAACCAGTCGATGCGAAATCACGCGGTGCAGTACTCCGCTGAGCCAGGATATGGGTGGTACAAGCTGAGACGCGAGTGGCCATTTGTGTACGAGAGCTATGCGGAGATCGAGCCGGAGAGATGGACTCACCTGAAGATCGATGTAGCGGGTCGAGTGGCACGGTTGTATGTGAATGGGTCGACGAAGCCGAGCCTGGTGGTGGACGGGCTGAAGGGCGCAAATCTGCACGGCACAATCGGGCTTTGGGTGTATCCGCAGGAGGAGTCGTACTTCTCGAACCTGCGAGTCACGCCAGCAATGGCGGCCCCGATTAAGAATGGATCTGATGTGAGTGGAGTGTGGGATGTCAAGGCAGGGACCGATGCGATCGCGTTCGGGACCTCATTGAAACTGACGCGGGACGGTAACAAACTGAGTGGCACGATGGAGACTGAGCCGGGGAAGACGGTTTCGGTGACGGGAACCTGGCGCGATGGGTACGTGGAGTTGTCATTTCCGTTTGAGTGGCCGCAGGGTATGAACGATGGTGCGCCGGGAATGACAACGGCATTCATGGATGGGTGGATCGACAGCGATGGGGCCAAGGGGCGCATCCGTGTAGAGGGGCGTGCCGACGGAATGTGGACGGCATCGCGAAAGGTGGAGAGCGCGAAGGGGAACTGACGTTCTTCGATCACATGTCAGTGTTGGCCTACGGTTTCGCTGGGTGGTCGATTGGATCGGACCAGGTGTGATCGCAGGATTCGCAGAGCCAGTTGTTGGAGGGTTCGACGGATTCGAGAATGGGATCGGGAGCGCCGCATTTCGGGCAGGTTGGGATTTCGTACTGGGGGGCTGCCGCTTCTTCGTTCAGCTGATCGATGATGTCCTGAGGGATCGGCTTTTCAATGATGGTCTGAGCTTGCTCGAGTTGGTCAGCGCCAACGTTGATTTGGATATCACCGACGCCTAACTCCAGCCAGGGAACCACGAAGCGTGCACCAGGGCGTTGGACCCAAGAGTCAATGCCGGCCCGGCGCAGCATCTCACTTCGTGCAGCAGCCTCCTCCAGAGACTCGCAGCGGCACAGTCCTACTTTCCATGTGTAGTCGAGAACTCTGCCCTCTTCGGACACATCGAGGTCAGTATCCGCGGCTGTGCCGTGTTCCTGGTGCCAATGCACGACCGGATCGTTTGCTTCAGTGCTGATTCGTCGCTTCTTTAGTTCGTTGCGTAGCACGTCTTGTGCCGTGGGAGTGAGGTCGTTGATTTGGTCGGCGAGTTCCTGGATCTCAATGTCGCCCATTTCGTTGTAGAGCGCAGAAAGGCGTCGCCATTCTTCAACGGGATCTGTCGGCATGGGGAGAAGTATAGCCGCAGGCAGAGGACAAGGGAACGAAGGAACTAGGGCCCGAGGGATCGGGGCGAGCTAGACGAGTTGCTGTACGAGCTGCATCATCTAGCTGCCCTCTTTTTGCAGGTGTATACAAAGTCGTCGTAGGTGGACCAATCGAAGGCGGCGGTGGCGCTATCGAGGAAGAGGTTTGTGTCGAAGGGAATGCCCTGTTCGTTGGGACGATCGAGGACGAGTTGTTCGCCATGGAAGCTCCCAGCGAGATCGAAGAATCCGCGGTTGGGTCGTCTCACGCTGAATGGCTTCGTGTAATCGATGAGGCGAAAGTCGAAGAGGCTGTTGTCTGAACTGGTGTAGCCGCCGTACATTGTGCCGCTGAGGTCGAGTCGGCGAAGCTGGCCGGGTGCCGTGCAGATCCAGGCATTTCCATCGAGGTGTGCGCTGACGGTCTTGCCATCCCGCCTGCCGCCGCCATGGAATCCCTGCGGGCGACCGGGCCAGAAGGAGATGTACAGAGGATACGACTTGCTTCCCTTGCCGATGACAGTTCCGGAGCCATGCCAGTTGAGGAGCGGTGTTGATCGGCCTCCGATGTGCAGCGACCAGGGGTTAAGCGCGATGGTAAATAGGTAGATCGCCGCGACGGCAATGGCCGACCAAAGGCCAAGCTTCGTCAGGCAACCGGCGAGACAGCCTGTTTTTGTGCGCATGGCTGCAGAGTATAGCTAGAGAGCAGGGTACAAGGGAACACGAGAACGGGGATGGAGGATTAGGAGTGGCCGGGCCAGACGAGCTGATGGAAGAGCTTGTCCATTTCGATTGGAGTTTCTTTTTCGCCGCGGTCGAGCCACCAGCGGAGCAGTGCGAGCATGCTGCCGGAGAGCGCTGTGGCGCGCGCGGCAAGTTCGCGAGCCGGAACGTTCTTGAGTCGACCGGATTCGACCAGCCGGCGTTCGATGCCGCGAGCGAAATGGCCTTCGGCGAGATCGTAGAAATCTTTGAGGTGACCGGACTCGGAGAGAACGCGGTAGAGCTGATTCTGATTGCCGATGTGCGCGAAAAGTTCGGCGACAGGCGCGACGCGTTTCGACTTGTCTCTCTGATCGCTGAGTGCGTTGCTCATGGCTTCGCAGAACATTTCGAGCTGGCTGAGGAGCAGGTCGTCGATGTCGCGGTAGTGAAGGTAGAAGGTGGATCGGCCGACGCCGGAGCGGTCGAGGACATCCTGTACAGTGACTTCGCGGACGGGCTTCTCGAGGATGAGATTGAGAAATGCGGTGCCGAGCTGCATGCGTGTGCGGCGGACACGGGCGTCGTCTTTTCGCATTGACAGTGGCTCGATGGCGGACATTGTGTCAGTCGGACGTGACAACTTTTCAGCCAGAGTGGGGACCTCGGTCACCTTCTTGCGCGCGTTCTTGGACATCGAGGACCTCTTTGTTCAGCAACCCGTGCCTGTGTCTCGACGCGGAGGGAATTTACCGGTACAGTCCGAATCATAGGCCTCAACCGCGGTTCCCCATTCGAGAAAAATCAAACAGGGAGAATAGATATGAATCGAAGACGAGCTATGACCATTGCTGCTGCGGCAGTGGCTTTTGTGCTGCCCGCATTTCAATCCAGCTTCGCTCAACAAGCCGAGGCTCCGCCTGCGGCGCCTCACAGCATGCCCAGCGTCGATGACCATCTGCACCTGCTCGCGCAGAAACTCGACCTCAGCGATGAACAACAGGTTAAGGCCCGGCCAATCATCACTGAAATGCAGGATGAGATGGAGAAGGTAATGGACGACAAGAGCCTCACGCATGAGGAAGCCACGGCGAAAACGCATGAGGCCTTCATGAATGCTGACAAGAAATTCCGCGAGTTCCTCACGGATGATCAGAAAACGAAGCTCGACGAGATGGAAGCGCAGATGCACCATCCGAAGAGTGAGTAGGGAGTGGTTAGTAGTCAGCGACGGACGGGGAACCAGGGATACAGAGACGCAGGCGAGATAGGGACGTGGAACCCCGGTCCCCGAGTGCTAGGGACCGGGGTTGAAAGACTGAGCGAGGCTAGAGCGTGACGAGAGGGCCGGTGAATTCGGGTTGGCAGACGGCGGGTGTATCGGTCGGCACCCAGTTCTTTGGCTGGTAGATGCAGCAGGGCTCCTGCGAAAGCGGGTCGCCGGTGATGGCGTAAGCGCGGGCGCGGGACCCGCCGCAGATCTCCTTGTACTCGCATGCTCCGCATTTGCCTTCGAGACGGCTGGTGTCGCGGAGCGCCTTGAAGATGGGTGCGTTCTGGTAGATATCTGCGAGAGACTTTTCGCGGATGTTGCCGGCGTGTATGGGCAGGAATCCGCTTGGATAGACGTTCCCCATATGCGACACGAAGAGGAAGCCTTTGCCGTCGTTGACGCGGCGGGTCATCCAGTTCTTTGTGCGAGTGTGAGCGTCGGTTTCAGGAGCACCAGGTTCGTACTCGCGTGCGATGGCCCCGGGGTGCGAACCGGAATGTCCGTGGTCCATCTTCTTCTCCTGCAGATTGTGCTGGAGAAGGTAGCGGCGGTAGTGCATGGCTTCGGTGGTCTTGATCTGAAAGCTGACGCGGTTTGAGAGTTCGTAGATCTTTCCGAAAACCTGTTCGAATTCTTCGCCGCTGAGCAGATCGCCGAGCTGGCCGCGTCCGACGGGAACGAGAAAGAACACGTTCCACATGACAATGTTGAGCTTTTCGAAGAGGGCGCAGAGATTGTCGAGGTCGTGCGCGTTGTGGCGGCTGATGGTGGTGTGAACCTGGATGGGAAGGCCTGCTTCGCCGGCCCACTCGACCGCTTGAATCGTGCGAGCCCATGCACCAGGCAGACCGCGGAATGCGTCGTGGATCTCCGGGCTCGAGCCGTCAAGTGAGATGCCAAGGCGTACGACGCCGGCTTCTTTCATCTTGAAGATGGCTTCGCGGGTGAGGAGCGGCGTGGCGCTGGGAGTGACGGCGACTTTTACGCCTTTTTCGTCGCAGTAGCGGATGAGCTCGTAGAGGTCGGGGCGCTTGAGCGGGTCTCCGCCGGTGAATACAAAGATGGGTACGTGCATCGCGGCAATCTGGTCGATGAGGTCTTTGCCCTCAGCGGTAGTGAGCTGATCGGGGTGCGCGATGGGCTGGGCTGCAGCGCGGCAGTGTTTGCACGCAAGGTCACAGGACTGTGTGACTTCCCAGATGGCGAGGAACGGCGCTTCGTCGTAGTTGAGCCCGCCACGGGCGGGTATCTGGTGCATAGGTTGTTGCATCGTTCGGCCTCCAGCCTGACAGGGCGGCTATTGAATTGCCAGGAGAAACACCCTTGTACGCAATCAGGAGACCACCAGGACAAGGGGCCGTTCAGTGATTCAGATCACTAAATCGCGCCGAATATTCACGGACTTGAGACTGTACTCGCTGGACAAACAATTGGGATGGGTCCACAATCCAAGGCAATAGAGCGGTCCTCACGCTGAGTGCCTCCTCTGCGACGGCGTTGAGGTTTAAGCCTCGATCTCAGTCGGTTGGGGTTGCGATGATGTGATTTAGATCACTTTCTTATGTGGTCCAGAACACTGATAAATGAAACCGCTGAGTCTAATATCTTCAAGCACCCGAAGGAGGTTTCCCATGGCCAACAAGCCAAGTTGGAGCAAGCCTTCCACAATATTGTTCGCAACGGAAATCCCTGCGAACGAGCGCGCGTTTAATTTTGCTCTTGCGGAAGCACGGGAGTCCGCCGCGGATCTGATTCTTTTTCACGCGTATGACACGTTGGTAGTTGCGGCGTCGGAAACTTCCGGTATCCGCTACTACGATTACGCAGCCGCGGCGCGCGCGGAGATCAAGCACCTGGAGCCACTGGCAGAGAGGGCGCGGGAGGCTGGAATCAAGTGCGAGGTGGTGGTGCGGCCGGGACTGGCTGCAGACCAGATCCTTGAGTATTTGCGTCAGCGTCCGATTGACCGGATTGTGATGGGGACTCATTCGCCGGGACCGATCGGGAAGCTTCTGGTCGGGTCAGTGGCGGAGGCGGTGCTGCGCAGCGCGAATGTGCCGGTGTTCACGATCGGGCCTGAGGTTGTGGATGGAGCTTACCGGAATTTTGCGACGCGGACGATTTTGTCCGCGGTGAGCCTGATCGAGAGCAGTTACGTTGTAGCGACTTTTGCGGCCGAAATGGCTTTGCATCATGGCGCACGGCTCGTTCTGCAGCATGTGATCCGGCCGCAGGACCGGGCTGAGGTGCTGGCGGGGCGAACGATCGAGGAGATCGAAGCCGATGTGCTTTGCCTGATCCCCACGGAATTGCGCGAAAAAATTTCAATCCAGACGATTGTGGTGCCGGGCGATCCAACGGAAGAGCTCCTCTATCAGAGCCGGGCACAACAGGCTGACCTGATTATTCTGGGTGCGCACGGAGCGTCGGCATTCGCTGCGATTGCGCGCCATGGAATTGTGTACAAGGTGCTGGCGCACTCACATTGCCCGGTGATTACTTTGTCGCCGGCTGTGCTTGCCGAGAGCGGCGTGATGCATCACAAAGAACACGTGACGGAGAGTTTTCTGGCGGGAGTGTTTTAGGGCGAGATATCCGGCAATACGGGATCCACGGCCTGGAACTCTGAAGCAGCCGGGATTACCGCAATACCAACCGGACGCGACGCCGGGTGGATTCAATCCAGGGCGTGGTGGAGTCCACCCGGCGATGCCGGGTTTCATTTCACTCAAACTTATTGTCGCGGCTCAAGCTATTCCTTATTTCAAACGCGAATCATGGGCCTGAGGCCCCTGCTCCTTCCGACAGCAGATCGGTCTGGTTATCTGTGCTTCCGAGCAGATTGTTGTGAGGTGAGGCGCGTCTTTGAGGTGCAGGGCTGTTTGGCGCAGAGCACTTCGGTGATTCCTTTGCCCTCGGTGATGGTGAAGATGCGATCGACGGCGGGGAGTTGGACGGCTTCGATGGCGCCGGATGGCCAGTGGATTTCGGCTGTGCCGGCGTCGGTGGCTTTGCCGAGGCCGAAGTGAGGACGCTGATCATTGGATGAAATGAAGCTGCCACCGCTCATCACGTCTTCGCGCTGTCTTGTTCCGTTAGCAGAGAGATAGATGGTTGCGCCGATGGCGTCGCGGGGGCTCGTTTTGCCGTTCGCTGGATTGGCGCCACCGATGAGCTTGAGTTCGACCCAGTGGTGCTGGTCGGGGTCGACGTTCTTGAGCAGGACCGGCGGACCATCGATCGGGCTAATCACGACGTCGATTTTGCCGTTGTTGAACAGATCGCCGAATGCTGCGCCGCGACCCGAGGTGAGCGTGGCGAGTCCTGAGCCTTTGACTGCGGGAACGTATTCGAATTTTCCGTTGTGGAGATTTCGGAAGAGAATGGGCCGCTGCGCGAAGGTGGTTCCCCAGTCGTGCTCGTCGACTTGCGGGTAGACGTGGCCGTTGATCATCAGGATGTCCTTCCAGCCATCGTTGTCGAAGTCGGGAAAGCCGACGCCCCATCCGACGAAGGGAACGGGGACTTGGGCGATGCCGGCTTCGCTGCCGAGTTCGGTGAAGCTGCCTTCTCCGTCGTTGTGATACAGCGTTTTGTAATCGTCGGAGAAATCGGTGACGACGAGATCGACAAGGCCGTTGTTGTCGTAGTCGCCAACGCCGAGGCCCATAGAGGCGATTTCGCGGCCGTCGTTGTTGAGCGCGAAGCCTGAGACATAGCTGCGGTCTTCGAAGGTGCCGTCGCCTTTATTGAGGTAGAGGTAGTTGGGATTGGAATCGTTGGCGACGAGGAGATCGGGGCGGCCGTCGTTGTTGACGTCAACGAAGATGGCGGTGAAGCCATAGTAGCGGCCTGGATCGGAGACGCCCGCTTTCGCGCTGACGTCGGTGAAGGTGCCGTCGCCATCGTTGTGAAAGAGATGATCGCCTTCGCCGGGGAGGCCGCGGGGGCCGCACATGACGGGAATGCCGTGGAGCTGGCAGAAGGAGAAAGCAACGCCGCCGGTGTTTAGCGATTCAGGCTGGTTGTCCAGGTCGTAGTGAACGTAGCCGGAGACGAAGAGGTCGAGCCGGCCGTCGCCATCGTAGTCGCCCCAGGTTGCGCCATCGGACCAGTTGCCGAGAGTGATGCCGGCCTTTTCTCCCACGTCGGTAAATGTGCCGTCGTGGTTGTTGCGGTAGAGGCGGTTGTGGCCGAAGTTGACGACGAAGATATCGGGCCAGCCATCGTTGTCGTAGTCGCCGATGGCCACGCCGAATCCCCAGCGGTCGTTGGTAACGCCGGCTTTTGCGGCGACGTCAGTGAATGTGCCGTCGTGGTTGTTGTGGAAGAGCGCGGCGTGAGGGGGCGTTTTTTTGCCGGAGAGTGCGTCGTAAGTCGAGCCGTTGACGAGGTAGATGTCGAGCCATCCATCGTTGTCGTAGTCGATGAGGCCGACCCCGGAGCCGTCGGTTTCGAGGATGTATTTCTTCTGCTTTGTGCCCATGACATGCTGCCAGGTGCTGAGGCCTGATGCCTTGGTCGCGTCTTCAAAGACGATGGTGCCTTTATCGACGAAGCCGCCGGCGGTGATGGGGCGTTTGTTCTCGTCGTAAACGGGGGCGAAGGTGCCCGCGGAGGAGATGCCGCCCATGCCGCCATGCTGCTCGGCTTGCGCGGGCTTTAGTTTCTGACTGGCCGTGGGTTGGGATTGCTGGGATCGTGCGGAAACGAGGGTTAACGCAACAATGGCGCCAGCGAGGATGCGATGAAGGCCGTGCATCCGGTCAGTTTTTCTTCGCGGCAGTGCCGGACGGAGTGACGCCGCAGGGTTTTCCGTCGCAAAGAGCACTGGTGATGCCTTTGCCTTCTTCGATGGTGTAGATCCGATCAACCGCAGGAAGCTTGATCTTCTCTTTCGCGCCGGAGGGCCAGTGAATTTCGGCTGTTCCGGCGTCGGTGGAGTCTCCGAGTCCGAAGTGAGGGCGAAGGTCGTTAGAAGAGAGATAACTGCCGCCGCTTAGAACATCCTGACGTTGTTTGATCCCTGCGGAGTTGAGATAGACGGTGGCGCCGACGGCGTCGCGGGGGCTTTTGGAGCCACCGATTGGGCGGAGTTCGACCCAGTGGTGGTGATCCGCGTTGACATTGCGGAGGAGGACAGGGACGCCATCCATGTTGTTGATGATGACGCCAGGCTTGCCGTCATTGAAAATGTCGCCGAACGCCGCGCCGCGTCCGACGCTGACGACGGCGAGTCCGGTGTTTTCTACGGCGGGCATCAAGTCGAACTTGCCGTTCTTAAGATTTCGGAAGAGCAGCGAACGCTGTGCATAGGTGCTGCCCCACTCTGGATGCTTGTCAGCTTCGGGGTAGACGTGGCCGTTGACGATAAGGAGGTCCTGCCAGCCGTCATTGTCGAAATCAATGAAGCCGTCTGCGAAACCAACAAAAGGCATGGTGGGTTTCATGAGGCCGGCTTCGTAGCTGACGTCGGTGAAGTAGCCGGTACCATCGTTCTGGAAGAGGACGTCGTAGTCATCGCTGAAGTCGGTGTTGACGACGGCGAGGTTGCCGTTGTTCTGGTAATCGGCTACGGCGATTCCCATGTTGGCCATTTCCCGGCCTGCGCCGTTGAGGGCGTAGCAGTTTTCTACGCTCTTATCTTCGAAGGTACCGTCGCCTTTGTTGATGAATTCGTAGTTCTGCGATGTGTCGTTGGCCACGAGGAGATCGGGCCTGCCGTCGTTGTTGACATCGACGAAAAGAGCGCCGAGGCCGAAGTACCCTGCGGAATTGTCGACGCCGAGTTTCTTGCTGACATCAGTGAAAGTGCCGTCGCCGTTGTTGCGATAAAGGGTGTCGCGTTCGCCCTTCATTCCGCGAGGTCCGCACATGACTGGAATGCCGCGGTACTGGCAGAACATTAGCGGTGTGACATTGTCCTGTTTTGGAGGATTCTTCCAGTCGAACTGGAGGTAGCCTGCAACGAAGAGGTCGAGTCTGCCGTCGCCGTCGTAGTCGCCGAAGGTTGCGCCGGTAGACCATTTGTCGACGCCGACGCCGGCCTGTTCGGCTACGTCTTTGAAAGTGCCGTCGTGATTGTTGTGGTAGAGGCGGTTCTTGCCGTAGTTGCTGACGTAGATATCGGAGTAGCCATCGTTGTCATAGTCGGCGACGACGCAGCCGAATCCCCAGCGGTCGTTGGCTACACCGGCTTTCGCGGTTACATCCGTGAATGTGCCGTCATGATTGTTGCGGAAGAGTGCGGCGTGGGGGGCAGGTGATTTGCCGGCGAGGAAGTCGAAGTTTGCTCCGTTGACGAGGTAGATGTCGAGCCAGCCGTCGTTGTCATAGTCGAGGAGGCAGACACCCGGGCCCTTGGCTTCAAGGATGAATTCCTTTTTGGGAGTTCCGGCTGAGTGATGCCAGTTGGTGAGGCCAGCGGATTTAGCAATGTCCTGAAAGATAATGGGACCGGACTTCGCGAAGCCGCCAGCGGTGATGGCTCGATGCTGGCTGTCGAAGACGGCGGCTTGCGGCGCGGAGCTTGCCATTCCGCCATCAGGCTGCGACTGGGTGGGAGCAGGCGCGGGAGTCGTCTGGGCGATTGCGCATTGCGAGGCTCCGAGTGTGAGTGCGACCACGAACTGGAGACCCGATTTCATCTGCCGACTTTCTCCTGCGCTTATCTTGCAGGTGTTTCCGGGAGCAACTTTACTTCGGCGGCTTTACCGTCGCATGGCTTGCCGCTGCAGAGAGCACCGGTGATGCCTTTGCCTTCTTCGATGGTGTAGATCCGATCAACACCGGGAAGCTTGATCTTCTCTTTCGCGCCGGAGGGCCAGTGAATTTCGGCTGTTCCGGCGTCGGTAGCATCGCCCAGGCCGAAGTGAAGGCGTCGATCGTTGGACGAAATATAGCTTCCGCTGGAGAGCACGTCCCGGCGCTGGCGAGTGCCATTGGCCTGAAGGTAAACCGTGGCGCAGGTTGCGTCGCGAGGGCTGGACTTGCCGTTGGCGGGATTTTTGCCGCCGACAAGGCCGAGTGCAACCCAGTGATGTTTGTCGGGGTTTACGTTGCGCAGTAGTGCAGGCGGGCCATCGATGGGGTTGATGATGACATCGATCTTTCCATCGTTGAAGAGATCGCCGAACGCTGCGCCGCGGGCGGGAAGCACGACGGCGAGGCCGGAGTCTTTCACTGGAGGGACGTACTCGAACTTGCGGCCCTTGCCGGTTGCGTCGGGGATGTTGTGGAAGAGGAGCGGGCGCTCTGCGAAGGTCGTGCCCCAGTCATGCTGATCGACTTCGGGGTAGACATGGCCGTTGACCTCGAAGAGATCGAGCCAGCCATCGTTATCGAAGTCGAGGAAGCCGTCGCCCCATCCGACAAAAGGAATGGTCGTTTGTGCGAGGCCGGCCTTGTAGCTGACGTCGGTGAAGCTGGCGTCGCCATCGTTGTGGTAGAGGACCTTGTAGTCGTCACCGAAGTCGGTGACGAAGAAACTGATGAGACCGCTGTTTTCGTAGTCGCCAGCGGCAATGCCCATGGAGGCGATTTCGCGACCATCCTTATTAAGAGCGAAGCCGGAGACGTAACTCTGATCGTCGAAGGTGCCGTCCCCTTTATTGATGTAGAGGAAGTTGGGCTCTGAATCATTGCCGACGACGAGGTCAGGTTTGCCGTCGTTGTTGACGTCCACAAAGATGGTGGCGAATCCGTAGTATTTGTCCTTGTCTTCGACGGCGGCCTTGACGGTGACATCAGTGAACCTGATGTTTCCATCCTTGTCGACTCCGTCGTTATGAAAGAGGTGGTCAGGCTCGCCGAGGAGGCCGCGAGGACCGCAATTCACGTTGACGCCGCGATACAGGCAAGAAGCAAATCCGACAGCCTTGGTCCCGGCGATAGGCAGGTTGTTGCGATCAAAATGTACGTAGCCGGTGACGTAGAGATCGAGTTTGCCATCGCCGTCGTAGTCACCCCAGGTTGAGCCAGGGGACCAGTTGCCTAGATCGACGTGGGCGGTTTCAGCCGCGTCGGTGAATGTTCCGTCGTGGTTATTGTGATAAAGGCGGTTCTTTCCGTAGTTGCCGACGTAGAGGTCGGGCCAGCCGTCGTTATCGTAGTCGGCAACGGAGCAGCCGTAACCCCAGCGATCGTTCTGTACGTTTGCCTCTTTGGAGACGTCGGTGAACGTACCATCGTGATTATTGCGAAAGAGAGCGGCGTGCGGAGTTGGCTCTTTGCCGTCGAGGGCATCGAAGGTGGAGCCATTGACAAGATAAATGTCGAGCCAGCCGTCGTTGTTGTAATCGATGAGGCAGACGCCCGAGCCATTGGTCTCAACGATGAACTGCTTCTGGGGCACACCCATCTTGTGAACCCAGCCAGACAGCCCCGCAGACCTTGTGACGTCCTGGAAGACGACGGTGCCCGTGTCGACGAATCCTCCAACAGTAATAGGACGTTTCTGCGCGTCGTATTGCGGAGTGGACTGAACGCCGGCAGCGATGCCGCTGGTCATGCCCGGCTTCTGCGGCTGTTGAGGAGGAGTCGAGGGAGCCTGAGAAATGGCGCTGAAACCTGCGATCAGGACAAGGAAACTACATGCGAGACCGCGGACACGCAAAAGAAGAAACCCCCTCGGTGGATACGGTCGCAGTGTATCGCATCGAGGGGATCGCTTTCGAATTGCGTAGGCAGCTCTTGCGCATTCAATAAAGGTGAACGAGCACCGTGGGCCGTCAGCTTAAAAGACCTTGAGCAGTAGCAGAATCAGCACGATCGTGAGGATCAGGCTTATGCCGCCACCGCCGTAGTAGCCGATCCCGGGACCCATGCGATATCCGCCGAAGCCGAAAAGCAGGATCAAGATAATGAGAAGAATAATCATAGTTTCAATCTCCTTCGTTCCTTAATTTATGTACCTGGCATGGATGGATGTCCGATGCCGTGTCTATAGCTTGCAGGTAGTCAGCTAGAGTGCCGCGGACCCTGATGCAGGAACGCAACTCACAAGTCTGATGCGTGCAAGGGTAGCAAAGCTGTACATCGCGGATGCGGGCCATCTTGATAAGCGAGTTAGGAAGGGGAAAGTCCTGCAGACTTGACATTCGAAATTATTTGTGGCCGATTCTGAACGGCGCGAACAACCAACCGGATTCGGGGAGGCGTCAAAGCAGGTGTTGTAGATATACGTAAAGCTTCACGGAGGTAGTAGAGATGCTTTGGACAATTTTCGTCGTCCTGCTGGTTCTCTGGCTTCTGGGTCTGGTAAGCAGCTACACGCTGGGTGGTTTCATCCACGTTCTGCTGGTTCTGGCACTGGTCGTCCTTGTGATCCAGCTGATATCCGGACGTAGAGCAGCACTATAACGCTAGTTCGGGAAAAACAAGTTTTGAGTGAAAGGCGCGTACGCGAGTGCGCGCTTTTTCGCAAGCGCCGGTAATCCGGTTGAGACCTAAACGCAAGCGATACCCCACGGAGGTGGATACCTATGAATAACGACAAGATCAAGGGAGCAGTTGATGATGCGGCGGGCCGCGTAAAGCGCCAGGTCGGCGAGTGGACCGGCGATACAAGCACCCAGGTTGATGGAGCTGCCCAGCAGGTGAAGGGCAAAGTCGAAAAGGCCGTGGGTAATCTTCGCGACGCGGTAAAGCCCGGAGCAACCCGCGACATCGAGACCAATCGGGACATCGACGACAACACTGGCCGTGAGACGGTTCGTGAACGGGAAGAGATTGATCGGGAGTAATCTGGAACGAGAGAATGGCAATGGGAGGCATCGGCTGCCTCCCATTTCTATTTGCAGCGGGAGTTTGGCTCACTGCAGGTAGTTATTGTTATTGCTATCTTGTTCGCAATGTGAGGAATTCACCCAAGACCAGTCCGATGAAACGCGCGTGAAGTCCGCCTGCGCGAGGGTGCTCAATGTGGCACCCGGCTTGCTAATTGATTACGAATAAAGCTATAGATATAGGTATCACCGAGCGCCAGGAACTACCGGTTTGCGCGCTGCGGTGTAGTGAGGTGCGCCTTCCGCAGGAACTACGGTTCACTGTCGATTGATGGTCCACTATCGGAGACTTCCCGTTGGCGCGCTATCGTGCGTGTTCTTCGAAGTCCTGTAGACGCAATTGGTTCCGCACTTCTTCCCGCCTCATGCACTCTTTGCGGCTCCCCGCTGCCGCGACTTTCGTCCGTTCCAATCTGCGAAGCTTGCTGGACCGAGATTCCCGTCCAGACCGGAGCAGTGTGTCTGCGATGCGGCGAGGCTCTGGAGGCACCGGTGGTGGAGGGGCTCGCCACAACGGAACTTTGCCGCAGTTGCCGGATAACGCCGCCAGCCTTCGCAAGAGCAGTGTCATTCGGTACTTACGATGGCAGGCTGCGCGATGCAATTCACGCACTGAAATATGACCGGATGCATCCGGCGGCACGAGAACTAGGTGCGATGTTGGCAGAGGCAATGGGGCAGTTACTGCCAGAAGTGCCCTGGGAGATGCTGGTCGTGCCGGTTCCTCTGCACCGGACGAAGCACCGGCAAAGGGGATTCAACCAGGCGCGTTCGCTGGCGCAGGGAGCGATTGAGGCACTAGGTCGTTCTCATCCTGAGTGGAAGCTTACGCTTGCGTCGAGCACGCTGATGCGATTGCGTGCGACAGGAACGCAGGCGGGACTTACGCCGACCCAACGCCGAAAGAATGTGCGCGGAGCCTTCAAGGTGACTGAGCCAAAGGAAGTGCAGGGTCGGCACGTGCTCCTGGTTGATGACATTCTCACCACCGGTGCTACCGCCCGCGCAGCCGCGCAATCTCTAAAGAGGGCGGGAGCAGCGTCTGTGTACGTGGCGACGCTGGCACGTGCGCGCCGCATAAACTCCAGCGTTCCATCAAACCACGCGTTCGCAGACATGCATTCGTCATCATCCAATCACCAACCTGCTTCATAACGAGGGGAAGAAGGATGTCGCTCGGAAAAGCCATGATTCATGCACGCAAGCAAAAAACTGCTGCCCGCGCCGCTGCCCATGCTGCTGAATCAGGCACCCACGCGGGCATCCACGCCACTCACATTTTGCAGATGCCGGTGTTGGTTCTGAATGCGTCGTACGAGCCGATTAATATCTGCGGCGCGCGCCGGGCGCTGGTGCTGGTGCTGAAAGGAATTGCGCGGACGGAAGAAGAGCACGGGATGACGCTGCACGCGCAGCGGAGCCTGATTGCGATGCCTTCTGTGATCCGGTTGCTGGAGTATCGGCGTATTCCGCACCAGACGAGAGCGTTGTCGCGGAAGAACATTCTGCTGCGCGACCGCAATCAATGCCAATATTGCGGGGTTGTTCTGCCGTCGGGCGAACTTACGTTGGACCATGTTATCCCGCGTTCGAGAGGCGGGAACTCGACCTGGGAGAACCTCGTGGCATGCTGCCATGCTTGTAACCGCCGCAAGGGAAACCGCATGTTGTCGGAGATTGACGACATGATACTGCTGCGTGAGCCACGCCCGTTTTCGCTGCACACGAGCCGGCAGATCATGCGAATGCTGGGGCGCGGAGATGACCGGTGGCGGAAGTATCTGTTCTATTAGCGACCGGTTACCGAGCAATTGAAATCCCACATCTCAAAAGCGAAATGCGGTCACCGGGCAAGGACGCTGGTGGAGCCAACGGTCAGTAAATAAGCGCGTTATTGCACGGTCACGGTGAAGGTGGCGGTACGGGTGATGTTGCTGGCTGTTGCTGAAACATTCACGGTGTAGGTGCCTTTGGGTGTGCCCTGATCCAGGTTGCCACCACCGGATCCGCCGCTGCTGCCGCCTCCGCCGCAACCCGTCAACGAGCCCAACGAAACGAGCACCAGGATTGCGAGGAAGCAGCGTCGGCGCTTTCCACCGAAGGCGATGATGATAATGCTCGCGAGCGCAACAGCACCGGTCGCGAGGGGCGAAGAGGAATTTGTTGCGATCTGGTGAGGTGCGGTAGTCACGATTGTCAGCGTTGAACTGGTTGACGTGCTGCCTACGAGAGAAGCGGGAGTTGCGGAACACCGGGCTTCGAGCATGGATACAGGCAAGGTGCAGGTGACTGCGATCTGGCCCGAGAAATTATCGATGCCGGTCAGGGGCAGAATAGACGAGCCGGTGTTTCCGGCCTTCACGGTCATGTTTGGGATGTTGCCGCCGATTTTGAAGGTGGTGTCCAGCACATTCACGGTGACCGGAAATGCGCTCTGAGATCCGAGATAGTTGGCGTCACCGGAGTAGGAGGCTGTGAAGGTGTAAGTCCCAGGTGTCTCGATCGTCGTGGCGAGCGTGCTTGCGAGGTTGGCGAAATTCACGCCGGTGAAGCCACCGATGTAGTTGCCGTTTGAGGGATTCGTAACCACTGTGCCGGCAGGTGTCGCACCGTTCTGGAGGATCGATACCGTGCCGGTGGGCGCACTCAGGACACTCTGGGTATAGGCGGGGGCTACGATGTGAAATGCCTGACCGGAGAATGCGGTGTAATTCAGCCCAGTGTAGTCGGGCGAGAGGTCAGGAACGCTGATGAAATAGATGAACGTGGGAGCCTGGGATATTGTTGCGTTGAGCATCACCTGGCTCGGGTTGTAACTTGCGTCTCCGCTGTACTGAGCAGCAACGGAATAGCTGCCGATGGCCGAGAGGTGATGCGCGAAGCCCTGATCTTCTGCATATCCCAGCGTGTTCAAGGAATAGGAACCCGCATCAATTGCCTGGCTGCCGCTGGTGAAATCCACATTGCCAGTGGGGCAGGCAATGCCAGTCTGCTGGGGACTGGGCGCGCAGGTGGTGCCGTCGGCTCCGGTTACGTCGGCGCGCAGGAAAGCTACGGATCCGTAGGGGACAGTGCTGCCGGATCGAAAGCCGCCATTGGTGAAGTCGTAGGCGGCGAGAGATGCCGTCGTGAGGCTGTTTTCTTTGCCAACCGAGACCTGCGTAGGAGCGGAGTCACTGGACGCGAAGTTACCGTCGCCTGGGTAATGAGCAGTCACGCTGTAGGAGCCGCCTGGAAGCAGTGAGGTAGACCCGGTTGCTGTTCCGTTCATGAGTGCGAAGGTCGCGAGGCCTGAACTTTGTCCCGCAGTAGAGGCCATCAGCACGATGGATCCGGTGGGGGTACCGTTGCCGGTGGCTGGTGCGACAGTCGCGGTCAGACTGACCGGCTGTCCATGAACAAGTGTCGTGGGAACAAGATTGGTGAGTGTCGTCGTGGTCGGGGCCATTGAGGCACCTGCCCACGCATTCACCAGGTTGTAAGCATCAACGGTACCGAGGCCGGTAGCGAGGTCATACCCAGCGGTTGTGGACCATGCGGCGTTTTTGGAGTCGTTGGGGTCGACGAGAACTCCAAGGCCATTTTCCGGGGCGGTGCCGCAGTTGGCTGTACCTGGGAGGCAGGGTACAGCGTTGTTGCCCTTAGTGATGTCATGGAAGATGCAGGAGTTCGCGCCAGTGGCGGGCTGAGATGAATCGCAGGATGCGCCGCTCTTAGCAGCAAGGTTGTAGAGCACGTAATTGGCATTTCCCTGGCGAGCATTGGTCTTTTGATTAACAAGCGCCATCATTCCAGCGAATGCGGGAGCGGAAGCGGAAGTGCCGCCAAGGCCGACGAAGTTTAGGTTCGTCAGGCTGCAGGGCTGGTTCCACCCAGGCGCGGGGCCGAACGGTGAGAAATCCGACTCGCAGACGATATAGAAACTTCCGTTGTATCCCGAACTAGCGAAGAGTGAAATATCGGGAAGATCGCGGACTCCATCCTGGGGAACACCGGCGCCGGTCTGCCAGTTAGGCTTGCTGTACCCGGCGAGGCACTTTGAGTCATCGCTCACAGTGGAGCAATTGCTCGGTCCACCGCTTCCGGCGACGATGTTGAGGTTGGTTGCGCTGGGGCCGCAGCCGTCGGTACCGCCAGCCGCGCAGGATTGATTCCAAGTTGTCTCGGGAATGTAGGACTTCGCGGAGGATTGCGTGGCCGGATCGTTGATGGAATTCCAATAGTTCGCGAAAGTGGTGGGCGACTGGTCGAAATCGGTCCCACCGACCGCCACGTTGTAAGGGGTGGATGCGAAGCCGCTGACCGCGAGGCCGTTGTAGGCGAAGCTCTGAGAATTGAAGTCATCGCACACGGCTGATCCGGAATCCCCTGAGGAGACCACAACTGTGATACCTTGCGCGGCAGCCTGTTGCCAGAGGGAGTTGTAGAAGGCGTTGCCCGCATTGCCGAGTTCAGCTTCGCAGATGCCATAACTTTCACTCATGACGGGAGCGAGATTGTTGTCGACAATGTACAACGCGGAAAGATCGACGCCGAGAGACGTCTCGGTGGTTGCTGAGATGACGAAGTCGATCGTTGCGTTCTTTGCGACGGCGCCCGACCACGAGACGTCGAGGAGAGCTTCAGTTTCATCTCCGACGATACCGGGATCGGGACCGTTCATGATGACCTTAGGTGTGTTGTTCGGCAGGCCGAATAGGCTGCGGAAAGCGTCGACATCGCTTGTACGAATGTTAGTTTCGCCGACGATGGCGATGGTTTGGCCTGTGCCGTCGATTCCCTGGTTCCAGAGTGGAAGGACGTTGTAGATGGTGGCGAAGTCGGTGGGCCCGAGACCGTAAAACGTGTTCTGTCCGGAGGTGAAGGTGAAGTAGGAGGAGGGCGAGCCTTGAGATTGCTTGAGTGGCTGGCCGTGAATGACGGCCTGGGAATGGCGCGGGAAATTGTGCAGCGTTAGAACGCCTTTGACTACTGGGGTAAGCGCGGTCGGGATGGAGGGCTCAGATGCGTTCGCCCAGTGCTGCTCGCCTCTGACTTCGTAGCGGTGGATGGATGTCGCGAAGGCTTGGCGAACCTGATCCGCCGAGCCGGAAAACTCTATGGCGGTGCGGCCGTTTGCGACGGCGGCGACCTGGAAGCCGCGTGCGTTGAGCCATGATTCGACTTTGTCGATGTCGGCATCGGACGGACCGAAGTTCTTGCCAAATTCGCCGGGGGTGAGCCACTGATGGTAGTGAGCTGATCCGCGGGTCTGCTGATCGGCGAGGAAGGATCTGAGCGCCGCTTCGCGCTCGTCGCTGCGTTTGAGGACAAGAAGCATTCGATTCATGGGCAGTGAGGAGGGTGCCAAGCCGCGGTCGAATTCAGGGCGAGCGAAAGGGTGATGATTTCCTCTGAGGGTTGTGCGCTGGGACTCCTCGATGGGGAGAGTGATGAGATTGCGCGCGGTAGAGGTTACGAGAGGCTTCGCCGCCTGGGATTCAGCGAAGGCCGTAAATAGAAGCAGGGCCGTTGCGATAAAAGCGCGGGGCGGAGTGAGTGCGAAATGGGATTTCAGAGAGGCAGACGAATCAAAGCCAGGACGAGAAAGCCAGGACAGCGGGGACATTGGAGATTTCTCCACAGGGCGGCACCTGCCGCCTGAAGCGATTGAGGATCTCCGGGGCTGAAGGTTACCCAGGAGTAGATGCTGGAACTTCAAAGAGCATACCTTCATTCGGCGCATTGCGGGCAGGTCCGGTGAGGCACATTGCTCAAGTGATTACTCCCAAAACGAAGCGTATCTCGTGAACGATATACCTAAGCACCCAGACGGACGAATTCCACCAAAGCGGAAGTGCCTTGGTTCAAGCGCACCACTGTTCGGATCTGGAATGGATGCTGCGGCAGCACGCGCGCTATTGCGATGCTCTGCTGGAGACAGGGGCAATCTTCAGTCGGAGGCTAGTAGCCAAAGATGGAACTGGATGGCTACTGTCTTCAGCTACTTCTGCGGTTTGGAAGGAGCTTGCTGTTGGGGCTGTTGACCGCTGGGTTTGTTGGGCTGCTGGCCATTCTGGGTGATGTCCTGCCCGTCGTAAATGATCTTCACGGTTGAGCCGAACTTCTTGTAGTCGGTGTACTTGATGGTGTCGCGGATGTGCACATCTTGACTCATGGCGTAGCTCCCGCCCTTGAAGTGCAATACGCCTTCTCCCTTGGTGTAGACCGGGAACCAGTAGTGGCCATCGACCTGCTGGCGCCAGGTCATGAACGGGGGATGAAGGTCTTCGTTGTTCTTGCGGGTATCGTCGGGGACCATCCGGCCATTGGTGACTACGATCTGAAGTTCGGTTGAGTCGACCCAGATGCGGCCGAGGAAGTAACGCTTGTTCTTCTCTATCTGTTTAGGCGCGACATCGAACACGATGCAGTCGACCTCATCCACCTTCTGCTTGCCGACGTACTTCACGTTGTATTGAGTGATGTCCTCGGTGGTGAGGACGAAGGGATAGCCTTTCTGGATGTCCTGAAGGTCGGACGGGGACATGGAGACGCGCTGGAGGGTGTTCTCGGGGGCAAAGATGGTCTTTTCCATACGACGACCGGTAGGGTCGAAAGTGACGTCATCGACCTGGTACCACTCGCCGTCAACCTTATTGTCATCATCCAAAGTCTGAACGCGCGCGACGCGGCGGTAGGTGTAATGGTTGAGAGCCTCCCGGAATTCACTTTCCTTGGCGGCAAATTTCTTGATGATCTCCTCAGCCGGGCTGGCTGGCTCCGTGAGATCGAGTTTGCCGAATCCGGCATCGAGGGGCATCGGGGTGAAACTGTCCTTATCCTGCGCGATCGCCGGAAACACCAGCGCTGTGGCGATCGCTGGTACGAGCCACCAACGGTTTCTCACTGCAAACTCCTCCAAGCCCCCGCGACAAGGACTCTATCTTCCTTTGTTACCACGTTAGACGTATGGACAGCACGGCCGGGTGGTCGCAAAATCTTCGATGGCGGAGCCCGAACACGCGGAACTGCCGCATTTCCTGGAGCTATTCAGGCCGAGCCAGACTCAAAATCGGCATTTACCATTGGGGATCAATAGTTTAAGCTCACTGATTAAAGTCAGAAGCTGCCCCGGCAAACACCTAACTGGATGCCGCGACCTGCTGCAGATACCATCTCGCAAGGCGCGGACCTCCAAGGAGAGACCGCATTTTCATGCCCGACAGCTATCAGCTTCCCGCGTTGGTCATCACGGTGCTTCTCTTGCCGGCGTTCTGCCAGCTCTACATTCGATTTCGAAATACGCGAACGCTGCTATGGTTCCTGGGTTTCTTGTTTGCGTGCCTCCGCATGCTGCAGTTCTACAAGCTTGGGATCTGGGACTACACGAGTGCTTCCAAACACCCATGGTGGGTTGCAGGTGGTGAAACAGCGGCTCTCATTAGTTCCGCGTTCTTTCTTGCCTCGCTCACGCCTCTGCGTTTCCGGCTCGGTCGGATCCGCATCCTCTATGTCGTGCCGTTCATCCTGCCCCTGATCGCCTACGCCTTGCTGATGTATGGCCATTACCGAGCAGTGACACCAAGCGGAAACACCTTTCTAATATTCCCAGCGCTGGTGGGCCTGTCTCTATTTGCCGCCTGCGCATGGGCCATTTCGCATCGTGGAATTCCGAGGGCGATTCCGCTATTTGTTTGTATCGTTCTTGGCTCTGCCGGCTTGTGGATCTGCTTCAGGATGGGGAGCGCCTGGCCTCTAACGTTTGTAGAGTGCGCCATGCACCTGACCACGGCTCTGCTGGTGTTCTATGTGTTCCGACGTTTTTCAGTGGGCACGGCTCTGGCGGCGCTCGGGTTTGTAGGATGGTCGCTCAACATCGGTGAGGCACTCCCGTTCTTCCGCGTTGGGCCACCCGGGCTCATCGAAGAGCGGATCATCGTAATGTCGAAGGTGGTGGCGGCGGTCGGCATGATCCTGATCGCGCTGGAAGATCAACTGGCGACGAACCAGGCTGGGGAGAGGCGGGAGCGGCACGCGCGTGAGGAGATAGAAGCGTACACGCGCCTGAATCTTGCTCGGAGACGGGTAGAAGATTTCGACCGACAGGCCGGGGTAGTGTGTCAGTCAATTGTCGAGAACAGCCGTTTCAAGCAGGCAGCCATCGTTCTGCTTCAGGGTTCGGGACGCTATCAGCTTTCAGGGTCGGCCGGTTTCGATGACGCAACGCTCACGTCGCTGGAGGCGCTGGCGCTGCGAATTCCGGTGACCGGATTTTTGGATCCGGGCAACGTGCCGCCGACGATCGAACATGCGCAGACGTTTGAGCTGGATTTGGCTCCATTTCTGGTCCCCGGGGATGACCTGCTGCGGTTGAAGCTGACGACAGTGCAGGCGGTTCCTCTGCGCGGGCGGTCATCGACGGAGGGAGCAATCTTTCTCACCGGCCTGGATTTCCCGGATGAGCCGATCACAGCCGTGGACCTGCTGCCTCTGGAAGTTCTGGCAACGCGTCTTCAGGCGCTGCGCAGCCAGACGATGATGCTGGAGAAGCTGGTGGATGCGGAGAAGTTCGTGGGATTGGGGCAGCTTGCGGGCAACGTGACACGGCAACTGAACAATCCACTGACAGTGATTCTTGGGTATGCTTCGTTGCTGGATGAGACGGAAGATCTGAATCCGCAGGCGCACAAGGCGATTGAGGCTATCCTGACGGAGGCGCGGCATATGCGGCTGACGCTGGAGAGCTTGGCACGGGTTTCGCGGCCGCAGGGCGATCAGATCGCGGCGATTTCGGTGACAGAATTGTTGAGCGACCTGGAGCAGCTGCATCGATCGGAGTTTGTGCAGCGATCGATTGACTTCAGGGTGCAGATTGCTCCTGCTCTGCCGCGGATCCTGGGGAATGCGCAGCAGGTGCGGCAGGCGGTGTTGTATTGCCTGCAGTACGCCATGGATGCAGTCGAGAAGCTGGACACGGCCCATGAGAAGACGGTGCGGCTGGAGGCGGCAGTCGAGAAGGGTCATGTACAGATCCTGGTGGCGCACAGTGGAGCGAGATTTACAGTTCCCGCGCGGGCTTTTGATCCGTTCGTCCCAGAGCCGACAGGCGACGAGTCAACGAGCCTGGGATTGAGCATGTGCGCTTCGATCATCCGGGAGAACAACGGGACGGCGAGCGCAATGAACTTCGAGCCGCGCGGGGCGGGGATTCTGCTGGAGATGCAAGCGGCTTAGAAGCAGGGAACAAGGGACCGAGGGAACAAGCGAACCAGCGCCTCGGGAGTTCGGCTTCCAATCTCATAGAAAACTGAAACCCTGATCGCTGACAGCTGAACGTGGCGGCGGTTGTACACTTCTTCTTCGCGCGGAAGGGATGCGCGAGGGGAACGATATGCGTAGGAACTGGGTGGTTGGCTTTCTCTTCTTTGCGAATTTCTTCGCGACATTCACGACAACTCAGGCACAGACGAAGCGTCCGATGACGTTTGAAGACATGATGCACATGAAGCGTCTTGGTGGGACGTCTGTGTCTGCGGATGGGAAGTGGCTGGGGTATTCCGTCACAACTGTGGACCTCGACCAAAACGCTAAGAGAGCGGAGCTCTGGGTGCAGGCGATTGCGGGTCCAAACCCAGGAGCAGATGCCCCGGTGAAGGTTGCGGTAGCGCAGCCCGGGGATGGCGGGATCGAGTTTGCTCCGGACGGGAAGCGCGTGCTGTTTACGTCGTCGCGCGAGGGCGGGCAGCAGGTGTGGACGGCGGACTTCGATGCTGCGAGTGGAGCTACGAGCAATGCAAAGAAGCTGACGGCGATTTCGACGGAGGCGGATAACGCAAAGTGGTCGCCAGATGGGAAGTCTGTGGTGTTCACGTCGGCGGTGTATCCGGATTGCGCAGCGATCACTTTCGCCGATGGCAAGACGGGCGATCAGTGCAATGCCGATCGGGACAAAGCGAAGGCTGACAGCAAGGTCAAAGCGCAGATTTTTACGCACCTGATGTACAGGCACTGGAACCACTTCACAGGCGACAAGCGATCGCATTTGTTTCTGGTGGAAGTGGAGAGCGGGAAGGTTCACGATCTGACGCCGAACGATACGCATGACGTGCCGACGGACTATCCGACAGATCCACTGGGATGCGGCTGTGCGATATCGCCAGATTCGAAGGAAATTGCGTTCGTCAAAAAAGATGTGCCTGACGAGGCGGTCAGTACGAATGCGGATATTTTTACGCTGGACCTGACTAGCGCTGATGCGAAGCCGGTGAAGGTGAGTACGGCTCTCGGTGGCGATATGAATCCGGCATACTCGCCGGATGGGAAGTGGCTGGCGTGGCGGTCGCAGGCGCGGGCTGGGTATGAGGGCGATAAGTTTCGGCTTGCGCTGTTTGACCGCGGGGCGAAGACGATCAAGTATCTGCTGCCGAAGTTTGACAATTGGGTGGATGAGTTTGTTTGGGCGCCGGGTTCCACGAACATCTACTTCGTAAGCGCCGCCAAAGGAGAGGCTCCCATTTACTCGGAGTCGATCAATTCTTTCGAAGCGGTGATCGTCCTCATCGACGGGCAGACTGCGGGCGAATTCTCGGACTTGCATCCATTGCCCAGCAGTATGAAGGACCCCCTCATAGCAACGAGGATGACCGTTTCTAGTCCTCCAGAAGCGGTTGTCCTCAAATTCACGGCAGCCAGCAAGGTAACAGTCGATGGTTCTGGGAGACCCACTGGCCGTGCTGAATTTCGCGGGTTGGGCCAAATACCCGTTACGCATTTGAATGACGCTCTGCTTGCTCGGCTCGATCTGCCGAAGATGGAGTCTTTCTGGTTTACCGCGGCGGATGGGACGAAGGAGCAGGGGTTCATCATTCGGCCGCCGGGGCTTGATGCTTCGAAGAAATATCCGGTGAAGTTCCTGATTCATGGGGGGCCGCAGGGTGCCTGGGGCGACGCGTGGTCGTACCGGTGGAATGCGGAGCTGTTTGCGGCGAACGGGTACGTGGTGGTCATGATCAATCCGGGCGGGTCTACCGGATATGGGCAGGCCTTTGTCGATCGCGTGAATGGCGATTGGGGTGGGAAGCCGTTCACGGATCTCATGTCGGGCCTCGATTATGCCGAGCAGCACTATCCATTTATCGACAAGAATCGCGAATGCGCGCTGGGCGCGAGCTATGGCGGGTACATGGCGAACTGGGTGCTTGGGCATACGAACCGCTTCAAGTGCATCGTGTCGCACGACGGGATGTTCGATCCGGAGTCGGCGTATGGGACCACGGAAGAGTTGTGGTTCAACGAGTGGGAGTTCAAGGGCAAGCCGTGGGATTACTACAACGGGGTCCCCACGGACAGGTCCTCGTCCGCGGGGCGGGGCAAGCCGGACGCGGAGAATCCATACCGGAAGTGGTCGCCGATGATGTCGGCCAAAAATTTCAAGACACCGACGCTGGTGGTTCATGGGCAGCTCGACTTCAGGCTGGATGTGAGCGAGGGATATCAACTGTTCACCACGCTGCAGCGGATGGGTGTGCCGAGCAAGATGCTGTACTTCCCGGACGAGGGGCACTGGGTGCTGAAGCCGCAGAACTCGCAGCTGTGGTGGAAGACGGTGAACGGCTGGGTGGACGAATACACAGGGAACAAGGGACCGAGGGAACGAGGGAACAAGGAGGGTCACAGGGACTAGGGGACATAGGGACGACTGAGGGACATAGCGAATGTGAGGTGGGTCACCGTACGGATGAACCTGACCCCCTCCCCCCCTTCTTTGACTAAATATCCTATTTTCATTTGTTTAGAGAGGGTGGGTGGCTGCAAGTATTTCTTCTCATTGAACTTGGCGATAAATATATGTAAATACAAGAACTTAGAGGGACAGGAAACGAGGGGACAAGGGAACAAGTCCCCGGGACGAACGATTCCGGGATGCGGACTTGCATTCGCGTGGCTCCTCTCGAGTGAGATCTGGAACTATCAACTCCATTGTGACTGGAAGTGAGAATCAGACTGCAATTGCTCGAGTGGCTTCGAGCAATTGGAATGAGCGATTTAGCGGAAATTCTTGTGGGCAGGTGTTGACAGTGCTCGAGGTGAACCCCTGGTCCGGGGGTCGGTGCACCGAGTTGCTGCAGTTTGATTCATCCCTCAGCAAGTCAGCCGGCGCTGCGCGCCGATCGCGAGTCAGCGAGTCACTGGTCGCTCGAACGCGATGAAGTTGGCAGGTTCGCATGTTTCTTGTCGGGCTCCTTGCAATTGCCCTGCCTGCGAGCAAACGGGTGACAACTGGCTGCATCTAAAACGTTTGCTTCGGCAAGGAGTTACGCGTGGATCTTGCAGCGACGTAACCGTTTGCCACGGCATGATCACTGCGACAAATGGAGACGTTGCGTCAATGGATACACGTCTGTCTACAGGGATTACAGGCCTCGACAACATCCTGCACGGAGGGCTGGCGAAGGGATTCCTTTACCTGGTAGAGGGTAGTCCGGGTGCTGGAAAGACCACTCTAGCACTTCAGTTTCTAATCGCGGGCGCCAAAAAGGGCGAGAAGGGGCTCTATATTTCGCTGGCGGAGAGCGAGGCAGAGCTGCGGTACGTGGCGGACTCGCACGGGATGGATCTCAAGAACGTGGAGATCTGCAAGATATCGCCGCCGGAGATTGCGGGAGACGCTGGGAAGCAGTACACGGTATTCCAGCCGGCCGAGGTGGAACTATCGGATGTGCTGGAGACGATCCTGACAAAAGTGCGAGAGCTCAATCCGTCGCGAGTGATCATCGACTCGATGTCGGAGTTGCGGATGCTGGCGCGGGACTCGCTGCGGTATCGGCGGCAGGTTCTGAGCCTGAAGCAGTTCTTCGAGGGCCGCGATTGCACGACGCTGCTGCTGGATGAGCGGTTCAAGGATAACGAGGAGAGCCAGGTGCAGACGATCGCGCATGGCGTGCTATGTCTTGAGGTGCTTCAGCGGAGCTATGGGATTACGCGCCGGCGTCTGGAGGTACTGAAGATTCGAGCATCCAGCTTCAGGGAGGGCTACCACGACTACGTGATCGAGAAGGGCGGAGTAGTTGTATTTCCGCGGCTTGTCTCGGGCGAGCATCGTGGGCATTCGATGATGGCGGAGAACCTGCCCAGTGGAGTGCCAGAGTTGGACGCCTTGTTCAAAGGAGGTGTACAACGCGGGACGAGCACTCTCATTGTCGGACCCGCGGGATGCGGGAAGTCGACGCTGTGCACGCAGTTTGTTGTGCAGGCGGCCCAGCGTGGCGAGAGAACCGCAGTTTTCACCTTCGATGAGACCCGGCAGTCGTTCAGGGTGCGCAGTCGCGGCATGGGAATGGACCTTGACCCCTATCTCGATAAGGACTTGATACACCTGGAGCAGGTGGACCCGGCAGAATTGTCTCCGGGTGAGTTCATCTACCGGATACGTCGGGGCGTAGAGGAGAAGCGATGGCGGATTGTGGTGATCGACAGCCTGAATGGCCTGATGAACTCGATGAGCGAGGAAGAGGGCTTGACTGTGCAGCTTCATGAACTGCTTTCGTATCTAAACCAGGTAGGTGTGGCGTCATTCATGGTTCTGGCGCAGCATGGGTTAGTAGGCTCAATGAGCTCGCCCACGGATGTGAGCTATCTGGCCGATAACGTACTTCTGGTGCGGTATTTCGAGGCGGCGGGTGAAGTCAGGCAGGCGATCTCGGCAATGAAGCGTCGGTCGGGACCGCATGAGCGCTCGATCCGGGAGATGAGATTGACTTCCGGGATGCTGGTGATCGGAGAGCCGCTGAAGAATTTCGTGGGAGTTTTGACAGGGACTCCGGAGTTCAGGGGAGGACAATCGTTGTTGTGACCGAATCTGCCGCTAATGTTCCTCGGTTCCTGGTGGTCGCTCCTTTGGGCCGTGATGGTGACCTGATCGCCGGATTCCTGAATACTTCAGGATACCCAGCGGAGAGTGTACGTGAAGTGCGAGAGATTGCGGGGCTGGACTGCGCAGAAATGCTAGGGCTGATTGTGACGGATGAGGGGTTGCAGCGCGGGGGATTCGAAGCCTTCAGACACATTGTTAACTCGCAGCCTGTGTGGTCGGATCTGCCCGTTCTTCTCTTGACGAGCAGCGCAACGGAGCCAAGCTGCGCAGCGCTCGCAAGCCAGGCACGAATCGAGGTGCGCAGCCTGATTCTGCTGGACCGGCCAATACGCAAAGAGATGCTGCTGAGCGCAATCCAGGTAGCGTTCAATGCACGGCAGAAGCAGCTGCAGATTCGGGATGCGGCGACGAAGCAATTCCAGAGTGATGAAGCTTTGCGGAAATCAGAGCACCTGGCGGTGGCGGGCAGGCTGGTTGCGACGCTAGCACATGAGATGAACAATCCTCTGGAGGCGCTTGGAAATCTGCTGTACCTGGTGGAGAGCAGCACAACGCTGGACGAGGCGCATTCATTTGGGCAATTGGCTGCGAAGGAGTATCAACGGATCAGCGAGATCGTGGATCATACGCTGCGGTTCCATCGCGCTCCCGCCAAGCCTGCGTTCACCGACGTGGCGGAACTGGCGATGTCGGCGGTCACTCTGTTTCGCGGGAAGCTGCGGGAGCGGCAGATCCGGGAGCGGATCACGGCGGAGCGGGCGTTTGGGTATTGCAACGAAGGTGAGATACGGCAGGCGCTGGTGAACCTGATTGGCAATGCGGTGGATGTAATGAAAGATGGCGGAAGCCTCCGTATTCACGTGATGCCGGTGTCTCTTCATGGCATGGAGTATGCCCGATTGACGGTGGCAGATACGGGCGGCGGAATCCGGAAGGAGATTCGTTCGCAACTCTTCCGTCAGTTCTTTACCACGAAGGGCAGCAGCGGCACTGGTCTTGGTCTTTGGCTTACCAGGGACGTCGTGGAGAAGAATGGCGGCAAGCTGCGTTTCCGATCGCGGACAGAGTCGCCGTGTGGGACGGTATTTGTGATTTACTTGCCTTCCGCGCCGCCGGTGGAACAATCGAACGCTGAGCAGGATCGGGCGCAGGGCCTCGGGCTGCAGCGTGTAGCGGCGGCGATGTAGGCGCTGACCGAAGCGTGATCGTCTCCCACCTGACCGCAAACTATGCGGTTAGGATGGCATCCGGGCTTTGCCGTATTCCACTTTAGACGCACAACCTTAACTGTCCGTGGGGATTCCGGGTGACGCCGGTGAAGATGGGGAACACGGCAGGACTTGCCCGCGATGAACTATGCTTCGCTTAATTCTCAAGCGGAGCTCTGATGAAAGCGATCGTGCGGCACAAGTATGGGGCATCGGATGTCCTGGAACTGGCAATCCTGCCGAAACCTGCGCCGGCTGAGAATGAGGTGTTGATCCGGGTACGGGCTGCCGGGTTGAATCCGTTCGACTGGCATGTGATGCGGGGCACGCCCTGGTTTCTGCGCCTGTTTACCGGATTGCGGAGACCGAAGAGTATTCGCCTGGGAGCGGATATGGCCGGGACGGTTGTTGTTCTGGGCTCCCGCGTGGTGGAGTTTCAGCTCGGCGATGAGGTTTTTGGTGCTGCGGATGGAGCGCTTGCGGAATACGTGGGCGGCACGATTGAGGGTCTGGTTAGAAAGCCCGCGAATGTAAGCAGTGAGGAAGCCGCGGCTGTGCCGATTAGCGGTTTGACCGCGTTGCAGGCGTTGCGAGACAAGGGACACATCAAGGCGGGCGATGCTGTACTCATCAATGGCGCCGCGGGCGGGGTCGGTACGTTTGCCGTCCAAATAGCAAAATGGCTCGGCGCTCAAGTGACCGGAGTCTGCAGCGCGCGCAACATGGAATTGGTACGGAGTATCGGGGCTGACCAAACGATCGATTACACGAGCGAGGATTTTACGAGGCGCAAGGAGCGCTATGACGTCGTCTTCGATCTGGTGGGGAACCGGTCTCTCTCAGAGTTCAGAAGCGTGCTGAAGCCAGAAGGAATCTTCATCGGGTGTGGGGGCGGCGGTCCGGAAACACCGTCGATACAATTGCTCATCGGCATGCTGAAGCAGGTGGTGGCGGGCTGGTTTACGAAGCAGAAGCTTGTAGGAGTGCTCGCAAAAAGGAGCAAGGCCGATCTGGAAATCCTGGGAGAGCTTCTTAAAAGCGGGATCGTCAAGCCAGTGACAGACCGAATGTATCCACTGGCTGAGGTGCCGGAGGCAATCCGATATCTCGAGGAAGGCCACGCGCGGGGGAAGGTGGTCGTTCAGATTCTGAACGGGTGAAAGATGAATCGGACTGGCTCAGGGATGAGGCGCGGGTGCGGCGGGCTTTTGTATCTGCCTGACGACACGCGTCACGGTTAAGGCGAGGATAAACTCTGAGCCGGAAGCGAGCTGAAGCCGATTGCCTTCGGTGCTGATTTTGTCGCTGCACTCGGGGCCTGCCGTGGGTTCGAGTTTTATGTCCTTGATGCCGACGACCACGCCTGGATGAATTGTGTGAGGCGGGCCGCCGGGATTGAGTTCCTCGTCGAATGCATCGGTGCCGTATACCGCCTGGCCCATTTGGCGAGCACCTCCGGCGACCTCGCTGGGCAGGTCTTCATGCATGTGGTGCGACTCGTTGGGAGGGCCGACGATGGCTATGACTCTCAGCTTCAATGGCTGCTGATCACGGTGGTTGCAGTCGGCGCGATCGAAAGCGAGAGATACCTCCGAAGGGCTGACGGAGACGACGCGCGCGTAGACGACGGAATCGGCATCAAGCGAGCAGCCAGTGTAGTAGAAGGGGCGCGCGAGCTTGAACCAGACGTCCTTACCTGGCTTGAGGTGGGCGGAATCGAAATTTGTGATCTTCGCCTCAATTGCGGCGCGGCTGGGAATGGCGAGGTTGGCGGCCATTGGGGCACATACAACGCGAGGCGTGGTTGCGGAAGCAGGAGCCGAAGATGAAGGAGCGGGCGATTGAGGGCGGGCGGTCAAAGTTGAGAGAGATAACGCTGAAATGGCGATGACTCGAAGGGAACGATGAGTGAGCAGCATGAGGGAACGCTCCCAATTGCGATTTTTCAACTGCAGATGTTCGAATTAATGACGTGCCGCAGTGCCTGGTGGTTAACAGGAATGTGACGGGCTTTACCTTGTTTCGGTGAGAGCAAGAATCAGTTCGGAGCCAGAGCCCAGCTGGATCTTGCTGCTGGTGCTGCTCAGCTTGTCGCTGCATTCGGGGCCGGCGGTTGGCTCAAGCTTCACATTTGGGACGCCGATGACGATGCCTGGACGCACGGTGTGCGGAGAGCCGCCAGGGTTCAGGTCCAGGTCGAGCGCGTTGGTGCCTGTGGCAGCGCTGTCGATTTGGCGGCCACTGCCTGCTACCTGGGTGGGCATGGCCTCGTGCATGTTTCGCCTCTGTTCCGGAGGACCTAAGACGGCAATGATATGGAGTTTGAATGGCTGCTTGTCGTGGCCGGAACAGTCGGCATGGTCGAAGGCAAGGGAGAGTTCGGAGGAGGTGGCGCCTTTTCCCCCGGTGGCGGATAAGACGTGGGCGTAGACGACGGAGTCGGTTTCGAGGGTGCAGCCTGGGTAGATGACGCCGCGCGCGACTTTGAGCCAGATTTCCTTACCGGGTTTCAGTTTTGAGGAATCGATGCTCATGACTTTGGCTTCGACGGTGGAGTTGGTAGGGATGCTGGTGTCGGGGGCGAGGGCGGCACAAGTTGCGGTCTGCTGAGCAGTAGTCGCAGGCTCTGAAGTTTGCGCAGGAGGCTGGGCTATGGATGCTGCGGCTGTGATGGCAAAGAGAGCAGGAAGGACAATTCGAAAAGCAAATCGATGAACAACCAGCATGGAACCCCCTGGAGATAGATGGGTGATGGACAAGAGGGAGTATACATGTGATCGGAAAAATGGCTGGGCGGGAGGGCGGGGAGTAGATATCCACAACGTTGACCCGCCGGAAGTTTCTTAGCGGGAAGGTGGCGGAGACGAGAAGTGGCTTTTCACCTTGATGTTACGGGCGGAGAAGAGTGACTAGGGCACGTTCATCTCCAATTTGGCTTTCAATCGTGGCAGGGTTTCTGCCATACTTGACTGTGCCCACCAGGTACGGCCAAACCCAACATTTGAATAGTGAGGTTGCAGGGATGTCGGCAAAGTATGTCTTTGTGACGGGCGGAGTTGTGTCCAGTTTAGGCAAGGGTCTTGCCGCGGCTTCGATCGGATGCTTGCTTGAGAGCCGCGGACTTCGCGTGAACCTGATGAAATTTGACCCATACCTGAACGTCGATCCGGGAACGATGTCGCCGTTTCAGCATGGCGAAGTTTTTGTCACGGACGACGGGGCGGAGACTGACCTGGATCTGGGGCACTACGAGCGGTTTACCCATGCACCGCTGTCGAGGGACAACAACCTGACGACGGGGCGAATCTACGAGCAGATCATTCTGAAGGAGCGGCGGGGAGACTACCTGGGGAAGACGGTACAGGTGATCCCGCACGTGACAAATGAAATTAAGAACGCGATGCGGAAGGTTTCGGCCAACGGGGCGGATGTGACGATCGTGGAGATCGGCGGGACGGTGGGCGATATCGAGTCGCTGCCGTTTCTAGAGGCGATCCGGCAGATGCGGCAGGAACTGGGGCGGGAGAATACGGTTTTCGTTCATCTGACGCTGGTGCCGTGGATTGCAGCAGCGCAGGAACTGAAGACGAAGCCAACACAGCACTCGGTGAAAGAGCTGTTGAGCATTGGGATCCAGGCGGATGTGCTGCTTTGCCGGAGCGACCGGAACCTGGGCAAAGACATGCGGCAGAAGATTGCGGCGTTCTGCAACGTGGAGGAGCGGGCTGTGATTGGGGCAACGACAGTGCCTTCGATCTACGAGGTGCCGTTGAACTTCGCAGCGGAGGGTCTGGACGGGCTCATCCTGAAGTATCTGCATAAGGACGTGCCGGAAGCGGATCTGAGCAAATGGAAGGAATTGATCCATCGCGTGCATCATCCGAAAGACGATGTGAATATCGCCATCGTCGGCAAGTATGTGGAGTATGAGGACAGCTACAAGTCGCTGAAGGAAGCGCTGACCCATGGGGCGATTGCGGAGAACCTGAAGTTGAATGTGACGTGGATCGAGGCGGAGGGATTGGAGTCGAAGACGCCTGAGGATCATGGCTACGAGGCGCAGCTTGAGGGATTTGACGGGATCCTGGTGCCGGGGGGATTTGGAAAGCGCGGTATCGAGGGGATGCTGAATGCGATCCGGTATGCGCGGGAGAAGAAGGTCCCCTACTTCGGAATTTGTTTAGGAATGCAGACGGCGTGTATTGAATATGCGCGGAATGTGTGCGGTCTGAAGGATGCGAACTCAAGCGAGTTCGATCCGGCGACGCAGCATCGCGTGATCTACAAGTTGCGCGAGCTGCTGGGCGTGGAAGAGATGGGCGGCACGATGCGGCTTGGCGCGTGGACATGCGTGATCCAGCCGGATACGCTGGCGCATCGCGTGTATGGAACGACTGAGATCAGCGAGCGGCATCGTCACCGGTACGAGTTCAACCGCGAGTATGAGGCGTTGCTGACAGGCGGCGGACTGCAGATCAGCGGGTCGACGCCGGACTCGACGTACGTGGAGATGGTGGAGATACCGGGACATCCGTATTTCATCGGGTGCCAGTTTCATCCGGAGTTCAAGTCGAAACCGCTGGAGCCGCATCCGTTGTTCCAGCAGTTTGTGAAGGCGGGCTATGAGGGCCGGGGGAAACGTGGGGCGGAGAAGACGGAATCGGTGACGGTGATTCAGTAGTTCGGGGATCGAGAGGGAAGATGTTCGATAGTCTTCCGGATAGAGAAGATGAGCGTGCGACTGAAGGTCGCGACGGGTCTTCGTCAGCATGGCGCTGGGCTCATTTGCCGGCAATGCTTGCCTTTGCACTGCTGTTTTTCCTTTTCAGGAGCTACGTGTGGAGTTGGTATGCCGCCATTGGGGGCGCCTACACCATCTTTGTGTTTTGGCTGGCACTCGGATCAATTTTGAAAGATTCAGACGATTTGTTTGGGAGCCCCGAAGTTCTCAGATACCTTCCCAAAATGCTAATGCTGCATGGACTCCCACTTGGTCTCTTGCTGTCTGGCCTTTTCCTCTGGTTTGAGCTCAAGAGAGTTTTACCAGAGTGGGTGACGCATGAGGCTAGCCGAGGCTCGCTTTGGGATTTGCTCGGTTGGCTTGTGTTGGCGTGCATCAGCGTCGGTGAGGGTTTTTGGATGGCGGGGAAGGTCAAGCAAAAGTTTCGGGTCGATGAAGAATCAGAGTGAAGACAGGACCTTTCGAGGCCGCGAAGAATGATGTCGTGCATAGGTCTTTGGCCGGTTGGGGTGTGTCGATTCCCACCCAAGCAGAGCTTGGATGGGGCACCCGGGTAGAATCGGGTTCGTGAAACCTTCATTTGAAATTGGCCCGGTAAGGGTTGGAGAGGGCCGGCTGTTCCTGATTGCCGGGCCTTGCGTGATTGAGTCGGAAGCGCACGTGCGCAAGATGGCGGAGGCCATCCAGCGGATCACGAGCGACCTGGGCGTTCCGTACATTTTCAAGGCGAGCTACGACAAGGCGAACCGGACAAGCGTGAAGAGCTTTCGCGGGCCGGGGCTCATTGAGGGTACGAAGATCCTGGGGAGACTGGCTAAGGATACCGGGCTGCCGGTGTTGACGGACGTGCATGAGCCGGGCCATTGCGAAGTTGCGGCAGAGTCGGTAGACGTGCTGCAGATTCCGGCGTTTCTTTGCAGGCAGACGGATCTGCTGGTGGCGGCGGGCAAGACCGGGCGCGCGGTGAATATCAAAAAAGGGCAATTTGTAGCTCCGTGGGATATGAAGCACCCGGTGGAGAAGGTGCGCTCGACAGGGAATGAGCGGGTGTTTCTGACGGAGCGGGGAGCTAGTTTCGGGTACAACACGCTGGTGGTTGATTACCGGTCGCTGCCCGTGATGCGGGAGATGGCGCCGGTGGTGTTTGACGGAACGCACTCCGTGCAGCAGCCCTCGGCGGCGAATGGCGTGAGCGGCGGACAGCCGGAGTTTATCCCCTTGCTGGCGCGGGCGGCGGTGGCGGCGGGAGTGGATGGGCTGTTTCTCGAGGTGCATGATGACCCGGCTCATGCGAAGTCGGATGGGGCAAATGCGCTGAGGCTGGATCTCTTGAAGCCACTGCTGGAGAGGTTGCTGGCGGTGCAAGAAGCAGCTTTTAGCTCGTAGCTCTTGCCCGATTGCAACCGAGAGGTTGCTCGTTTCACCGTCAAAACGACAACTCAGTTCGACCCGCCCCGCCGCCGGGACGTGTGGAGTTTTGTCGGCTCAGAACCTAGGTTGCACCCTTGGGCTATTCTCGGGACTGCCTCCGGGAGCTATTTAATCCCATCAACTTGAAAATTACGAAAAGGGAACCGAGTTGCGGTCTCAAGCCATGAGGTTCGCGAAGAACCATGTTGCCGAAACGAACATCGCGAATTGAACGGCGATGGAACAGGTCCAGGTCACGCGGCGGAAGAGGCGGTCGGATGGACTGAGCTGAATGACTCTGAGCGTCATTGCTGTGAAGCATGATGCGAGAAGGCAGCCGGAGCACGTCCCCAGTGGAAGGAGATAAATGAGAGCGATGTCACCCCGCGCCGTGTTGCAGGGGTTTTGACCACGACACCAAAGCACATGCCGATGAAGAGGGAATTGACTGCACAGAATTCGCCGGCAACTCCTCCGAGGATGCCTGACAGTGAGTAATACCGGCGGTGAATCCTCGAACTGCATGCGATTGCGAAAGTGAGCACGGCGGCGATGAGCATGGCGATCCAGGAGAGCCAGAGGGAGGCGGAGGTCGAGACCTTTAGCGTTTCCCAGAAGTCCATGGCTCTCTCCTTTCATGCCGCGGATGAGCGGTGATGGCCTGGGGTATGGACTGCGGGTTTGGCGGTGCGCTGGCGGTGTTTGCGACGGTAGTTGCGCTGGAAGGCGGCGCGGCGGGCGGCGACTACGTCGTCTTCGTAGACACGATGGATGAGGTTGCGCAGGCCGGCTTCGAGTTCGGCGACGCTCATCTTTGCGGGCTGGAAGTTTACGTCGAATAAGGTGCATAGATCCCAGGCTTCATCGCGAAGGATGCGGCCTTCCTGCTTGAGGCGCGTGTAGAGCGGAGTGGCGGGGAAGGCTGTCTGGACGGTGATCTGGATGTCGTAGAGACCGGACTGCTGGACGAACTGCCATATCTCTTCGAAGGATTCGGTGCCGGTGGAGTCCAGGCCGAGGACGAAACAGCCGTTGACGCGGACGCCGCGATCCTGGATTTTGCGGATGGTTTCGAGATAGGAGTCAACCTTGCGGGCTTTCCAGTTGGAGCGCTGCTCGACGCCGTTCACGGCCGAGAAGGTGGTGCTTTCGAAGCCGATGAGGACTTCGGCGCAACCGGCATCGTGGAGGAGATCGAGGAGTTCGTCATCTTCAGCGACGGAGAGATCGGTTTCGGTGAACCAGTGGATCTCTTCTTTCGCGATGGCGCGAAGGAGTTGTTTGGAGTGGGCTTTGTTGACGAAGGAGTTGTCGTCGGCGAACTCGATGAACGGGCGCTTCCAGATGCGCTTGATCGAGTGAATCTCGTCGATGACGCGGGCGATAGGTTTGGTTTTATAGGTGGGGGAGATGCGCATGGAGGCGGCGCAGAATTCGCAGCGGAAAGGGCAGCCACGCTGACTTTGAACCGTAAGGCGGTTGTAGCGCTCGATGTCGAGGAGATCGAAGCGAGGCATGGGGGAGTCGGCGAAGTTGAAGTTATGGCCGCGTGCATCGTAGATGGGTTTGAGAGTGCCTGCGAGGAGGTCGGCGATGACGGCGGGCCAGAGGGGTTCGCCTTCGCCGATGACGACTGCATCGGCGTGGCGGAGGGCCTCGAGGGGGAGGGCGCTGACGTGGAGTCCGCCGAGGATGACGCGGGTGCCGAGAGCACGGTAGCGGTCGGCGAGTGCGTATGCCTCGAAGATCTGGGCGGAGAAGCTGGAGATGGCGACGGCATCGAACTCTTCGGGAACTCCGGAGATCTTGGCGAGATCTGCAACCTCAAGGTAGCGGATGTCGATGTCGGACGGTGTGAGTCCTGCGAGAGTGAGAAGGCCCAGGCTGGGGAGCGAGGCAATGACCTGACTGCGCTCGACGAAGCCCGGAAGAGTGAGGCCGAGGGCCAGGAGTTCTGCGTTGCGGACACGGACTCCGCTCATTGCGATCAGACCGAGTTTCATCGAGGCCAGCCTCCGATAAGAATTGCGAGAAGGCCCGTCGTGATGGAGAGGACGGGGATGGGAAAGAGATGCCGCAGCGGCTTGCGCCATGCAGAGAGGAAACAGCAAAGAGGCATGGTGACGGCGCCGAGGATGAGAGTCCACGAAGCTGTAGAGAGTAATCGGCCGTTGAGAGGGAGCTGAGCGGCGGTGGCGGCGAAGATGAGATTCAGGAATCCAAGGCCGAAGAAGGCGATGTGGCCCAGGCGCGCTAGGCGTCGGCGGTAGGAGCCGTAGCCGCCCATCCAGTCTTCGCGATGGAAGAAGAGGCCGAGGATGGCTCCGGAAAGAACTCCGGCGAGCATGCCGAGCCATCCAGCCATGAGGTTCAGGTTTGGAACCTGCGGAGTCATGCATTTCTCCATACCGGTTTTGGGAGGGTGGGGCGGGGGAAGGCGAAGGCGGTTTCTGCGTTCTTGGATTGAGGTCTGGCAGCTGCGTGTTTGTGGCTCTCCGGTGCCGGGGCCGTCGCGTTGTTTTGAGATGAGATGGAATCAGCCGGGGAGATGACCATCAACGAGGCGCCGTAGGCCTTGAGGCCGTCGAAGAAAGCTGAGAGGAGGAAGCCAAACCAACTGGAGTGAGTGTGTGCTGACTGCGAAGGTGCCGGGGCTGCTGTGAGGTGCGCCATCGAAATTCAACCTCCCTTTCATCGCCGCTTTCTTCTTCGGGGAAGAGCGACTGATGGGAGATTAGCTAGAAACGAAGGCGCGGAAAGGGCGCTCAGGTACAGTTTCTGAGGTGTCACAAGGAAAGGTGGGTCAGAGTGGATCCGGGGTAGTTCAGGAGAAGCGGGCGAGTTCGTCGCGAGCAGCATCGGCGAGGAAGGGGAAGACGCAGACGCGAGGTCCCGGGGGGAGCTTGCCCGAATCAGCGGTGCATGCATCGCAGATGATGGCGGCGGTCTGATCGAGGCCGCGGACCCAGCGGGGGCGGGTCACGTTGCGAAGGACCAGGCGGTCGTTTTCGACTCCGGCGGCTTCCAGGACGGTGCGGGCGATTTCGATGAAGTCGGGCCAGCGGGAGGCGACACCGATGAGCCCGCCGTGGAGCGAGGAGAGCCAGGAGTCGAGCCACGCGCGGGCGGAGCGGATCTGGAGGGTGATGAGTTCTACGCCGGCGGGAAGCAGGGGGCGGATGGTGTTGGCCTGGCTGGGCCGGCAGAGGGGGACAGCTGCGAGGGTGGCGTCGGCTTTTGCGCAGTCCTCGAAGGAGGCGCTGGTGACTGGGAAGGTGGAGAGCTGGCGGATTTCGGTGAGTAGGATCTCGCGGACTTCGGGGTCGGGCTCGATGAGGAGGAAGTGGTCGGGAGGCGGCGAGGCGAGCCACTGGGCGACGCGGCGGCGGACGTCGGCTGCGGGCATGTTGAGCTCGCGGACGGCGCGGAAGAATCCGGCGATGTGCTGTTCGAGAATTTGCTCTGGGGTTGAGGGCGGCGTGGCGTTGTTTTTTACGTAGACGCCGCTGCCGTGGCGGAATTCGGTGAGGCCGTCGCGTGCGAGCTGGCGGTATCCGGCGCTGATGGTGTTGGGGTGGATGTTGAAGCGCCGGGCAAGTTCGCGGGTGCTGGGAAGGCGGTCGCCGGGGCGGAGGTCGCCTGCAAGGATGGCAAGCGAAACCTGCGTGACCAATTGGCGGTAGATGGGGACTTCGCTGGCAGATGAGAACCAGAATCGCACAGGGATATTGTTGCAGGGACCAAGGGAGCGAGGGAACAAGGAACGAACACACGAGGTAACCAGCGAGGGACATGGAAGTAGGAGCAGGGACTAGTGCATAGGGAAAGATCACTCGTTGCGGAGGGCCTGCATGGGGTTGACGGAGGCCGCGCGGCGGGCGGGGATGTAGCAGGCGGCCATGGCGACGAGGACGAGCACAAGAGTGGCGGCGGCATACGGTGGGGGATCGGTGGCTTTGATGCCGTAGACGTAGTCGGCCATGATGCGGCTGAGAGCGAGCGCGGCAAGCAGGCCTACGGCGACACCGATGAGCGCGACACCGAGGCCTTCGCGCAGGATCTGGCGCAGTACGGTGAGGCGATCGGCGCCGAGAGCCATGCGAATGGCGAGCTCGTGGGTGCGGCGGCTCACGGTGTAGGACATGACTCCGAAGATGCCGACGGCGGAAAGCAGAAGCGCCAGAGACGCGAAGATCCAGACCAGGGTCATGGGGAAGCGGAGCGTGCCGTAGGTGCGCGCGATTTGTTCGGTCAAGAGCATGGGGTCGTTGACGGGCTGTTCGTTGTCGATGGCGAGAACTGCTTCGCGAATGGACGGGACGACGGAGAGCGGTGCGACGGTGGTGCGTACGTTGAGATAGGCAAAGGAGATTGGGTGCTGCTCGAACGGGGCATAGAGGTCGGACCGCGGTTCCCAGAGGTCGAAGCCGCGCCGGTCTTTCACGATTCCAACGATCTCAAGCGACTGGGTGGAACTCTCGGCTTTGCCTGAGTAGACGCGGGCGAGAACGGAGAGGTGGCGACCGATTGGATTTGTGTTGGGCCAGTAGCGATGGGCGGCCGTTTCGCTGATCAGGGCGACAGGAGTTGAACCCTGGGCGTCACTTTGGGTGAGAGTGCGTCCTGCGATGAGGGCGACTCCCATGGCTGCGAAATCACCGGGCGAGACGATGTTGAGACTCGCAGTGGGTTCCTGGCCCGGGGTCATGACAGGCTGGCCTTCGGGCTGGAAGAAGACGCGAGAGCCGGGTTGTTCGATTCCGGCGGCGGTGACTCCGGGGAGTGATTGCACGCGCTGCAAAAGCTGGCGGAAGAACTGCGTCTGGTTTGCCGGCTCGGAGTATTTGTAATGAGGCAGGTCTATTTCCATCGTCACAACGTTGGTGGGATCGATGCCCAGATCGACCTGCATGAGGCCGAGAAATGTGCGGATGAGAAGGCCGGCGCCGGTGAGAAGGACGAGTGCAAGCGCAATTTCAGAGACGACAAGACCATTGCGCAGGCGGCGGCGTCCTGATTCAGAAGCAGAGTTCACGCCAGACTCTCGCAGCGACTCGTTGAGATCGGTTCGAGAAGCAATGAGGGCAGGAGCGAGGCCGAAGATGATTCCGGTGAGGAGCGTGAGACCCAGGGAGAAGAGCAGTACGCGCCAGTCGAGGTCGATGACGCTGGCGTTGGGGACGCTGAAGCGGCGGTTGTACGTCATCTCGAGCGTGAGGATGCGATCTCCGAAATAAGCAAGGAGAAGTCCGAGCGAGCCCCCGATTGCCGCGAGGACGACACTCTCTGTGAGCAACTGGGTGACGATGCGGCGGCGGCTCGCGCCAATTGCCGCGCGGATTGCGATCTCGCGTTTGCGGACAGTGGCACGAGCGAGCAGGAGGTTGGCGACATTTCCGCAGGCAATGAGCAAAACGAAGAGAACTGCGCCGGACATGATGAGCAGAGGTTGACCGATGTGGCGGTAGTAGGCGGCGTGAAGAGGTTCGACTTTGAAACCCCAGCCTTTGTTGGCTTCAGGGTGTTCGATGGCCAGACTTCCGGCGAGCGCATCCATGGCTGCCTGCGCCTGTTTGACGTTGACTCCTGGCTGTAGCCGGGCCTGCGTTTCGAGATCGCGGGACGTGGCGCGGCCCTTTTCGCTGAGCTCGTCGGGTGTGAGTGCGAGGGGAACGAAGACGCCCATCTCCTGATCCCAGGTAAAGCGGAAACGCGCGGGCATGACACCGACGATAGTGTAGGGCTTTTCATCGAGACGGATGGTTTTGCCGAGGATCGCGGGATCGGCACCGTAACGCGTCTGCCAGAGTTTATGGCCGAGGATGGCGACTTGGTCGTGGCCGAGTTGTGTCTCTTCGGCGGTGAAGAAGCGGCCCATTAAAGGCTGCACGCCGAAGAGTGGAAGCATGTCCTGCGAAGCCTTGATGCTGTCGACGCTTTCAGGATGATTGCCTTCGGTGATGTTGAAGCCTGCCCAGCGGTAGTATGCGACCTGCTGGAAGATGTTCTTCTGAGCGGCGATGTCGAGGATGTTGGGACCCGATACGCCGGTCTGGACGTAGCCTTCGCCCTTCTGATTTCTCCATTGACCGAGGCCGACGAGTTCGGTGGGGCTGGGATATGGAAGTGGCCGGAGAATGATGGCGCTTACAAGGCTGAAGATGGCTGCATTGGCTCCGATGCCGAGGGCAAGCGTGAGACTCGCAGTCAAGGTGAATCCGGGACTCCTCAGGAGGGCGCGAAATGCATAACGCATGTCGGCATAGCAGCGTTCGATGGTGGCCCAACCCCATGCTTCGTGGGTTTGCTCGCGGATGAGAGCCGTGTTGCCGAAGGCGCGACGAGCAGCGTAGCTGGCGTCTTTGGATGAGAGGCCGCTTGCGCGCTGTTCTTCTTCTTCGAGTTCGAGATCGGAGTGGAGCTCGCGTTCGAGGTCAGCATCGCGCTTCTTGAACTGCCACCATCTCATCTCAGCTTTCCTCGGCGGCGGGCCACATGACCCGCGCAACGGCTTCGGACATCTGCTTCCACTGGGACTCTTCGACAAGGAGCTGTTTGCGGCCTTTTTCGGTCAGCCGGTAGTACTTGAATTCGCGATTGCGGTCGGGGGCTGTCTCCCACTTGGCGGTCACCCAACCCCTTCGTTCGAGGCGATGGAGAGCGGGGTAGAGGGAACCGTGCTGCATCTGGAGGAAATCGTTGGTGGTGCGCTGAATGTGCTTCCCGATCTGGTGGCCGTGGGCAGGGCCGTAGAGGAGCGTGCGCAGGACGAGCATGTCGAGCGTTCCCTGGAGGAGGCTGGCGCTTTGAGGCTTGCTGGTCATGGAAGACGTTCGACCCCCGACGTGGATGAGGGTAGGCATTCGACTATCAGGTGTCAAGGATTATGTGATGGTCGATGAGAGAGGCGGGACTTAGGAGGGGGAGTCTCAGTTGGTTTTCAGGTGCTGATGGTGCATTATCTTTTTCGCGTCCCGTTGCCAGCGCGTCGATTGCTTGCCGGCTCTTCGCCGTACCACCACCACTTCGGTTCGGGATGGCTGCCGTATTGCAGCAGCAGAGCATCGATTTGAGGATTGATGGGCGCGTGACGTTCAGGAACGTTCGCGCCCGCTGCTATCAAAGTCTCAATGATCTGAGCGTAGACGTGCGGATCGCCACCGTGCGCTGCCGACCATAGAGTTTGTCCGAGAACGGAGCCCCCATACATGTTCTTCGCTTCGAGGGGTGGGTTGTATTTCAGCAGGAGTTTCAACGTGTCGAGGCGGCCAAAGATTACGGCATAGTGTGTTCCGGTCTGGCCATCTCCGGAATGCTCGGTGAGATCTGCGCCGTGCTCCAGCAGAAACCGGATCACGCGATTGGCGCCGTAACCGCAGGCATATCGAAAGGCTTCCTGCAGCAGCTTTTTTGAGAGCCCTGGTTTGCGAGTGCCTCTACTGTCGAAATTTTGCTTCACGATTTCGATACGGTCGAGTGCCGCAGCGGAAACGATGTCGACGGGCGCACCCTTCTCCGCGAGGAACTGAGCGGATTCAAGACGGCCGTTCGCCAGGCAGGCGAACACGAGTGTGCGCGCACGTCCTGCGCTGCCTTTTTTATCCGTGTCCGCGCCATAGTCCAGAAGCAATTGCAGCAGTTCGTTCATGACGCCGGCTTTCGCGGGATGAACACTGGTGGCGGCGAGGCCGAGGGTGGTGCAATGGCTACCGTAGACTTCGCAGACCGCATCGATTTCGGCGCCGGAGTCGAGCAGAAGCTTCGCGATCTTCGCAATATTTTTGGGCGTGCTCTGTCGATAGCTTTCGACGCCATTGGCAGAGACATAGTTCAGGAGAGTCGCATGGTGGTCGCACCCCGAACGTGCATATACAAGTTCGGGGTTGCGGGCAAGGAGGGTTTTCAAATGGGCTGAATCGCCGTTGACGATGGCGTCGGCAGCGGTCTCGAATTGCGCTGTTGGTGAGTGCGGCTGCGAGAATTTTCGCACGTGCTGCGTGAACTTCTGCCAGGTCGCGAAGCCGATTGACCTGGCGACGACCATGCGAGCTTTGCTCAAGGTCGGGTTGCTCTGCAATTCCGTGGTGGCATAGCCTCTTAACTGGCTGATCCATCTCCCGGTGCGACTAGTCAGATGTCGTTTTGGAATTCCGGATGTTTTGACCATCGCATTAACCCATTTGCTGGCCCAGTCGGAGATGGCATCGTCGCCGGTCTTCGCGGCGCGCACCAGGGCTTGCGCATGCTTATTGAAAGTCTCGAGGCGCGGTCTTTTTGGAAGCGGAAGTGAATCCTGTGGATTGGGGAACATGCGATTTCCTTCTCTTCATCAGGGGGCAAGCACAGATCTACGCAAAGTTTAATCCTGCGTGCAGATCTCGAAGGTTGCGATGAATAGAATTCTCAGGCTGTGATATTGCCGCCAGGGAATGTTCTTGGGCCGACGGGGCGAGACGCGCGGTCGCGGGGAGGCATGCGGAGCAGTTTGGCAGAGGAGAGAGAAGGCTGCGGGTCGGGTGCGGTTGCGGAATTGAGGAGATCGCGTATGAGGCGGTAGCGATCACGATCGAACTCGTAGGCTCCGGCAGTAGGAAGCTCTCGGGCGAGGGCGGCGCCCACGTTCCATGCGTCACGTGCTTCGAGGGGATGGTCCTCGACAAAGTGCAGAGCTGCGCGGGAGAGCCAATAATCGACGCCGAAGTGAGTTGGCGTTTTGCTCTCGAAGAGATCCCAGTAACGGCGCGCGGCTGCGGCATCGCGTTCGAGATATGCGGCGTTGAAGACAAACGTTGTGAGCAGGTCCGACGTTATAGGAATGCTTTTGTCCTCGGCAATCGCGATCGCTTCAGCAAAATGTGCGCGTGCTTCGGGCATTTGGTTCCGATCCAGATAATGTGAAGTCGCGAAGAGGCGGAGCATCAGGCCCTCACGCCCGTCTTTGAAATGTGCGGCGGCACTATGGATGGCCTGGATGTCGTAGTTGCGCGGGCGCAGAGGAGTAACGGTACTCGAGAGAACCATGGAGAAGACGCGATGGAGTTGGGCCCAGGGACCGCCGGAGAGAAGCTGGAAGATGCGTGCGCCGTCCGAGTAGAGAGCCTCCGGGCGGAAGGGAACGAGATTGATGGCGAAGGTGACGATGTTGACGAGGGTAAAGAAGGCGAGCGGTTCCCAGTAGCGTTCCCACGGACGTTCTTTGGCGGAAAGGGTGAGGAAGGCAGCGAGCAGACCGGCAGTGAGATTGATGAGCGGTCCGGCCGCGATCATGGTGATTTCGACCCAGCGGCTCTGATTGGGATTGGCGGAAATGATGCCGGTTGATCCTCCGAAGGAGAGGAAGCCGGCGGGAACGAAGCGATAGGTCCAGCGGCCGTCGCGGATCCGCCATTGGAAAGGTCCGACGACGAAGACGCGAAGCTTCATGCCCAGAGCGAGACCGACACATGCGTGGGCAGCTTCATGGAGCCAGATGGTGATGAAAATGATGAGAAGAATGACCGGCCAGGAAACGGAGCCGCGGATGAAGGGAAGTTGTTGCGCGTGTCCCCAACGCGTGTAGAGAATGATGCCGCCCCAAACGCCGGTGAGTGCCAGCCCGGATACCAGAAGGTCGAGAAAGGCGCTGGTGCCGTCGCCTTGACGGTGTCTCCGCGAGTTGGACTGAATGGCCTCGGAAGTCGTGCGCGTGAAGACGATCAGACCGAGAATGCCAACCGCGAAAAAGAAGATCTGGAAAAGAAGATAGCTTCCCCGGAAGTGGTGGCGGCCGGAGGGCCAGAGCGTCAAACGCGCCGCAACGAGAACAGTAGTGGAGACAACCATGAGGATGCTGGCCGCAATCGACCAGCTCCGCGCCGAGCGGCGTCCATGCTTCAGTGTCCACCATGCTGCGCCATAGGTGATTGCCATGAGCAGGGGGATGATGCGGACAAAATAGCTGAAAACGAGAAAGGAGATGGACGAGAGTTGCCGGTTTCCAGCAGGGAGCCACGGACTGGGTTGAGGATGCTGATGCATCCAGATGAAAGTCCGCGCCATGAAGATGGAGACGACGAGGGAGATGAGCGTGAGATAGCCGAAGCAAATACGCAGGAATACTCGGAGGCGTTGCATGGCGGGAGTTTCCATAGAGGGGCGGGGGATGCTGGAGTTCGGCTGTTTGTCACTATATCGCAGAAAGACGGCGCTTGGGGGGATGTGAGGGATGGCGGATGGTTGTAGGGGAGGAACTCGGTGTCGCAGCTTCCCGAGTTGTTGGTCGCGACGGAACTGCGATTGAGAATCTGCGGGCCAGCAGGGCATTTTGGCGGAGATTGGATGTGATGATGGCGATCACATCCCGTTGCGGTTGTGGAGTGTTATGTTCCGGCGCGTCGTTCCGATGGAACGAGGGGGACGAGATGCGCAAGGGCTATGTGCTGTTGATTGCAGGTTTGGTATGCCTGGGTGGCTGTAACGTCGATCCGGGGACCAAGACATTGGATGTGCCGGAGAAAGCGAAGTCGAAGCCACCGTATCACCTCGATTTCGAGACCAAGGTGTCGAAACCGACTCCGGCGGGATTGTCGATTCCGGCTGTGAGTTATACAGGGAATCCGAAGGCGCTGGAGAAGAGAGCGTCGCTGGTTGTGAAGTTTGACGGGGCGGGAGTGAAGAACGATCAGCCGGGCAAGGATCGACTGGTGCTGGACCCAGTGGATATTCCGGGAACGGGAGGCACGCTGCCGCAGAACTACATGGACCAGGCCGACGTCAAGGTGGGCAAACTACTGGACGGCTACTGCTACAAGGGAACTGCGAAGCTGAGCCTCGCGCTGGTGAGGTCGTCCATCAAGCCTGGAGCCACGGATGCTGATATCGATGCGAAGCGACTGTCTGATTGGTTGCCAGTGGAGGTGGTGTTCAAGAATCCGAATGCGCATCCGAGGTGTTAGGGGCGGGATCTGTTTTTCCGAGAATTCAGGGCTGGGTGTGCGTTGAGGAGATTGAGCTGAGAGCGATATGATTCACGGACCCACACATCGTGAAGCTTCGATGAATGGAGCACAGCCTTACTTTTGAGGCGGAACACGTTTCTCCGGAGGATCAAGGAATTGTCGGAAGCCAGAAATGTCGCAACTCTCGAGCGGTTCGTAGAAGAAGTTATCAACCAGGGGCAGTTCGAAGCTGCCGCTGAACTCGTCGAGGAGAATTTTGTCGAGCTTGATCCGTTCCCGGGTCAGCAGCAGGGACGTGAGGGGTTGAAAGATGTGATCCGGATGATGCGTATCGGCTTTCCGGACATTCATTGGACCGTTGAGGAAACGATCGCATCGGGAGATAAGGTCGTTTCTCGATTCAAATGGACGGGGACGCAGCGAGGAGAATTTCTTGGCATTCCTGCGACGGGCCGGAAGGTAACGGTGCCCGGGGTCGTCATCGATCGGCTGAATGACGGGAAGATGGCCGACAGCCGGATCCTGATGGACACTCTGGGAATGATGCAGCAGCTTGGGGTGATTCCGAGGCCGGGTGGTCCTGCTTAGCTTGAGCGACAGCGCAAATGCCGACGCGAGCGTCTCTATTCAGTGACGGCGAGTGTGGCGAAGGCGGTCGGGCGCTGCCGAGAAATCTCGGTGGATCCCTGTGCATGCAGGGCTGCATGCTTTTCGATGAGTTCCAGCAAGCGAGCTTGGCAATCGCGGTCGTAATTATTAGAACCCGTCTGCGGTAGTCCGGACAGGTAGTCATTGCCTGCTTTCCACGTTTCGCGAGCGAGGTCGAAACGATTCTCGGACCAATGAAACGCGCACTTGGCTTGCCAGTAGTTGATGTCCTGTCTATCGAGTCGTTTGGTTTGCATGGACTGCCAATAGGTGCCCGTGGCTTCTGCATCGCGGCGCGTGATAGCGGCGTTGACGACAAGACATGCATGGAGGCTGGGCGGGACGTCTGACGCGGAATCCTTGAAGACCTCTTCGGCTTGGGTGAAGGCCACCCGAGCTTGGGGTAAGTCCCCACGATCGAGGTAGTATTCGGTTGCCCAGAGATGAAGCAGCAGTCCGACTTCTCCGGTTGTGAAATGGGTCGAAGCGCGGTCGATTGCAGCGATATCAAAGTCTCTCGGACGAACGGGAGAGGCGGAACCTGCCTGCGAAATTCTGGCAGCGCGTTGATAGTCGTATAGGGGTCCCCCGCGAAAGATCTGAAGCATGCGAGCACCGTCGGAGTAGAGGCCCTCGGGCCGAAGCGGAATGAGGTTAACGGTACCGGCGACGAGGCTGACGGTTGCGAAGAGCGCGAAGTACTCCCAGAGAAACCGCCATGGAGAATCTACGGCCGACCAAGCCAGCGCGGCCGCGACGGCTCCGGTGAGAAGGTTGACGAACGGGCCGGCGGCGATGACGGCGACTTCGTTCCAGCGGCTTTCTTTGGGGTCAACTGGAACGAGCCCGGCGGCTCCCGAAAAGGCGAGGAGCTGGGTTGGGCGAAATGCAAATGTCCAGCTGCCCTCGATGACGCGGAATTGAAAGGGGCCGACGATGAACGCGCGCAGTTTCATCCCAAGGGCGATTCCGACGAGAGCATGGCCGGATTCGTGGAGGAGGGTGGCGAGGATGATCACCAGGAACCACTGCACCCATGCCTCCAGACCGTGAGTGAAGGGCAGTCCCTGCTGATAGCCCCAGCGGGAGTAAAGTTCCATGAGCCACAGGGTAGCGCCGACCTGGAAAATGATGCCGATTGTGTCGAGGTATCGATGGGTTCCGTCTCCCGCGATGCGGGGAGGCTGGGCCTCAGCAAGGGAAGAATCCCGCGGCGAGAACGCAATGAGGCCGGCAATTCCGACGAGGGCGTGAATACCGATGATCCACGCGAAGAGCGGCGGGTGCCCCATCGGGAAGCGGCTATTCACGTACTGATCGAGCGACCAGAGTCCGATGCCTGTCAACAAGAGGCTCAGACTCGCAGCGAGAGCCCACATCCGCGCTGATTTCCTGCACGTCCTCAGCGCCCACCAGGCGATGCCATTCAATGCGGCCAGAATTACTGGAAGAACGAAGATGAATTGCGCCAGCAATAGTAGAAGGTTCTCGATCAATGTGGGAGTTCTGGGAGCGTCCTCTAGGAATTGCCGGTTTTCTGCGCGCATTCGGACGAGCGCCGGAAGCAGAGTACAGCTTGCGACGAGATAGATAAGCGCAGCATTTGCGAAGCAGGCGCGCAGGAGCTTGCGGAGCGTCGGCATGGGCAACATTCTCCGAGTACGTAGAAACGGTTTGGGGAAAACCGATGCTGACAATATAGCGCAGGAATGGCATAGAACCCTCTGCCTCTGAAGTACCGATGAAGCTGAATCGGAAGAGTGTGAAGGGACGTTACCTGCTGTCCGAGAGGGACGCATGGTTGCGGCTGGTAGCATTTTGGGTATGTTTCGGATTTCTTCTCAAACTCAACTGCGCTCCGTGATTGCTTCCGGCGCGGTTTTTGTTTTGCTTGCGGGATGCTGCGCAACTGGGAACGCGCAGGCAGTCGCTCAGCGGCAAAGCGAGGGTGCAAAGAGCGGATCAGATCGGGCACATATTGAAGAGGTGCTGCGCGGGTTGAATCGCGGGCGAGGCGTGGGGCAGGTGGCGATCTCTCCGGATGGGAAGCGGCTGGCGTGGATCGAAGGCGGACGCGGGGGTGGAGAGATTCGGGTAGCGGACCCGGGAGATCTGGCGAAGAGCCAGCGGGTGACGGCTGCCGTGAATTCGGATCAGCGCTGCGTGGAAGGGGAGCTCACGTGGGAGCCGGATTCGAAGGCCCTGGCGTTCTTCTCGAACTGCGGCGACCAGGCGGGGCGGCAGGAGGACCTCTATTTGTCGCGGCTGGATGGGAGCCCGGCGAAGCGGCTGTCAGCGGCGAAGGGCTACGTGCATGAACCGGCATTCTCTCCGGATGGGAGCAAGATTGCTTTCCTTTATGTAGAGGGTGCGACGCGACCGGCAGGGGCGCTTGCGGCGATGAAGCCAGCTGCTGGAGTAATTGGACAGGACAACGTTGAGGTGCAGCGGGTAGCGATGGTGGCGGGGGATGCGTCGGCTGCCGTGCCGTCGGAAGTGAGTCCGGCGAACCTGCACGCGTATGAGTTCGACTGGGCTCCGGATTCAAAGGGGGTGGCGTATGTTGGCGCCGAGCCACCGGGGGAGAACAATTGGTGGGTGGCGAAGCTGTATACGCAGCAGCTGGGTGGCGAGCCCAAGGCGGTGCTGGCTCCCGCGGAGGTGAGCGGACCGCTTCACGGACTGCAGATTGCGGTGCCGCGGTGGTCGCCGGATGGACAATATATTGCGTTCATCGGCGGGCTGATGAGCGACCAGGGATCGACGGGCGGCGACGTCTGGATGGTGCCGGCGGCCGGTGGCCAGCCGAAGGATCTGACGGCAGGGAGGCCGACCTCGCCGGCATGGGTGGAGTGGGGGAGCAACGAGTATCTCTTTGTGAGCGAGCTGGCGGGTGGAAACAGCCAGCTGATCCGGATGAAGGTCGATGCGGATGTGCGGAGCGGATCGAAGCCGCCTTCATTTGGGTCACCGATTTTCTCTATTCCGGGAACTGTAGGAGACGGACGCTTGTCGCACAGTCTCTCGGGCACGGCCGACCATTCGTTGTTCCTGTTTACGGCCAGCAATTTCGAGCACCCGACGGAGATCTATGGGGCAAAGCCGGGGACGGTGATGACGTCCGGCCTCGAAGGCGTGATGCAGTTTTCGCACTGGAACGATGGTGTGAAGCCGGGATGGGGAAAGGCGGAGTCGCTGACTTGGAAGAGTGACGGGTTCCGGGTGCAGGGTTGGCTGCTATTCCCGAAGGATTATGACGAGCACAAGAAATATCCGCTGGTGGTGGAGGTTCACGGAGGCCCGGCGGCTGCGGTGACGGCGCGGTGGGGCGGAGGCGGAGGGATCAGTGGAGCCGGGCTTTCGGCGCTGGGGTATTTCGTGCTGATGCCGAATCCGCGAGGGAGCTATGGTCAGGGTGAGGCGTTTACGCAGGCGAACCGGAAGGATTTCGGGTATGGCGATCTGCGGGACATTCTGGCCGGGGTGGATACGGTAGAAGCGAAGTATCCAGTTGATCCGCAGCGGGTGGGGATCACTGGGTGGAGCTACGGCGGGTTCATGACGATGTTCGCGGTGACGCAGTCGCAGCGGTTCAAGGCGGCGGTGTCGGGAGCGGGACTGTCGAACTGGCAGAGCTATTACGGGGAGAACTCGATCGATCAATGGATGATCCCGTATTTCGGGGCGTCGGTGTATGACGATCCGGCGGTGTATGCGAAGAGCTCGGCGATCAATTTCATCAAAAAAGCAAAGACGCCGACGCTGGTTGTTGTGGGAGACCGGGATGGGGAATGCCCGGCGCCGCAGTCGTATGAGTTCTGGCATGGCTTGCGGGACCAGCATGTGCCGACGGAACTGGTGGTCTATCCGAACGAGGGGCATGGCTTCGTGAATCCGGAGCACCGGCGAGACGTGATGGATCGGGCGGTGGAGTGGTTTGAGAAATATATGCCGGCAAGTGCTGAACAGAGCGTGAGCCGGTGACGCCCGGGTTGCAAATGCTGAGCCGTTCGCCCGGTCGTTGAGCCGCGTGGTTGCTCGCGAATGGGGCGGGGCTGAGTCTATGTAAATACAGACAATTGGAGGGTGGGAGAACCCTGCCCTGATACACTTTCGTTTGGAGCAAATTGAGCGTGGTTCCTAGACCGGCTGCATGGAATGGTGAAGTGCCGAGGGCCGGTGTCCTGTGCGCGAGGGCCGAATTGCAGGCCAGTGGCTGGTGCGGGGAAGACTCGCTTTTAAACCTTTTCTTCTAACGATTTTGGAGAGACCGTTCCGCGGCAAGATCGGGCGGGGCGGGGAGGATTCATGCGGCGGTATCTGACGCTTGTCTTCATGCTTTTTCTGGTCATACCAGCGGGGATTTCGTTTTCCGGCTGTACCCGCAACCCGGCCGGGAACTACTGCAACGGCCTGGGCTATGGATTGAAGGATACGGACGTATACAGAATTGACCTGGAGCCCAAGACGATAGGGCTCTCGCTGGCGTTTGGACAGGAGCAGCAGATCAACGCTCCGCAGGCCTTTAACTGCAAGGGGACGAGCGCAAACGCATCGAGCTTCAATTATTCGACAACCGATAACAAGCTGGTGGACGTGTCGCCGACGGGCAGAATCTGCGCAGGAACCTGGAACCGCAATTCGGGCGGCGGGATTCCGGACTACACGATCTGCAATTTTCCCAATCCGGCGCCTGCGACCAAAGGGCTGCCCTACACCTCGGCCTACATATCCGCGTCTTCAAACGGAGTGACCTCGAATCCGGTGCAGGTGTTTGTGCACGCCACGGTGAGTTCGGTCTCGCTAGCCCTGGCGGGGAATCAGCAGTGCTATTCGCAGGGTACGAGCACGCAGCTTGATTCTGAGGCATGCTTCTCGCAAAACGGCACGCAGTTTGAGTTTTGCGCGCCGGCTTCGGTTTCCCCGGCGAATTACGCCTGTGCATTGCCGAGCGGAGTGACCTCAGTGCCTGCATGCGCGAGCTCGATCGGCACCCTCGCGTACTCCGTAAGCACCGGTGCGGTGGCGACCTTGAACGCAGCAACGAACGTGATTACTGCGGCCCAGCCGGGTACGACTGCAATTCAGGCCTCAATTGCCGGATCCGGATCGTCGGCCGGTTATTTCACCACCTGCCCGCCGAAATCGATATCGGTGACGTTGAACGGGAACACGAACGCGACAGTCACGAAGGGCGTGACACAGAACCTTGTGACAACAGTTGTGGATACGAAGGGAACTGTGATTTCGGGACTGACCCTCGATTATCAGTCCACCAACCCATTGGATATCTCAGCGGGCACTGCAGGGTCGGTGCTTGCTTCGTTTCCGGGAGCGGCGTCGGTTTATGCGATCTGCCAACCATCCGTATGCAATCCGTCGCCGATCAACCAGGTGGGTTTATTTGGAACGGGTTTGCCGATTTCGAGCAATGCCGTGAACATCACGACGCCGGGAACGGCCAGCACCTACGTGTGGTTTGGCGCACCCGGGCAATCGCAGTACTTCGTTCCTTATGATCTCGTAGGAAACTCGCTGGGATCAACGGTGAGACTGCCCTATGTGCCGAATTCGATGGTGATGGACCGCCTCGGAACGACGATCTACTTTGGATCTTCCCACGCGCTGATGGCGTACAACGCCTCCAGCAACGTGGCGGCGAATCCGCCGGACACGACGGTTCCGGGAGTTGTGCTCGCAGTGTCGCCGGATGGCAAGCAGGTTCTGATCAACGATCAGACCAGGCAGGTGTTTTACATTTACAACACCTCTGGATCAGTGGCAGCTACCTTCACCGGTGTGGGCAGTGCGGCGCAGTGGACTCCAGACGCAAAGACTCTCTATGTGACAGACAGCGCCTCTGCGGGTACCGGGCATACCGACACGCTATATGTGTACAACGCAAACACGGGCTGGACGACGTACGATCTGAGCTCGTCAGGTGGGGCGACGAACCTTACGCTGGCGATTCCGAGTGTGGGCGCTTATCTGGCCGGCAGCCCAACGGTTGCGCATACCTGGTGTCCATCGGGAACGGCGAGCAACTACAAGAGCATTGTGTTCTACCCGCAGGGGGACTCGGTGCCAGCGCAGACCGATGTACTGGCGGCGACGACGGACGGACAGCATGTGCTTGGGGCTGCGCTAGTGGGCGGCGGAGTACAGCTTTCGGATATTGGCGTGACGATTCCCCTGGATCCGGCGACGAACCTTCCGGCTCCTTGTGGGCAATCCGGTTCGCAGCTGAATGCATTGCAGCTATCACACACACTGAACCAAATCGGCGTGAACGGGATCAATGCAACAGCGCTGAACGCGATCGTGACATCGCCGGCACAGAACCTGGCGTTTCTTACTTACGATGGAACCACGCCGGGCGGGACGCTGCCTTACTATGTGCCGGGTGCGAAGGGTACAACGGGAGCGCTGAATTACCTCACGCTGACCGGAGGGAATGCGATTCTGGCGCCCATCGCGGGTACCTTCAGCCTGGACAATCAGTACTTTTTTGTGTCGACGTCGGGTGACGGGCAGATCCACTTCGTGAAGACATCAACGCTGACCGATACTCAACAGATTAATCCGGGCCTGCCGGCGTGTGCTCCGGGTAGCGATCCGAGCTGCGTATTCAACAACACTACACCGCCTGCGTCGGGCACAGTGCCGGCAACAGTGATCCTGGTGAAGCCGAGAAACACGGTGTAATCGGATTCCAAGTAAAACGAGAAAAGGCCGGCTGAGAGAGCCGGCCTTTCTTTTGAGTTCGGGCTTCGATCACTTTTTAGTCGCCGCTGCGAGTCTGCGTTATCATGCGACTCCTCTGATCCCTGGGCATGATCTCAAGCTCATATCCAGGCTTGAGAAGGACATCGCCGCCGGTGGAGAAGAAGGCAAAGGCGGCACCGGTGATTGGAATCATGTAGCCGGATTTAAACACGGACCCTGAGATTCCGTCGACGAGATCCTTGGAGCCAACGCTGACGCCGCCGCCGACGAGCATGTTGGTGATCTGACGTGTTCGGCCGGGCTGAATTTTTCCTTCATCGCCCTCTTTTTTCGGGCGCAGTGCAACCGGCTGATCGAAGACGAGCATGAGATGGCCGCGACGAAAGAAGCGACGCGCGGGAGTGGAGACGAGATGCCCGGAGTAGTCGCCGGAAGGGCACTTGACTGAGAACGCCGTGCCGGTAGTCATCCAGGAAGATGCGTAGGTCTGGAGCTTACAGGTTTCGGCGGCCGCTATGTCTGAAAGGACGAGAAGCGCCAAAACGACGGAAAGAATCTTCATTGTTTTTCTCACGCCAGGTTCCTTGTTGGAATCAGAAGACTAAGTATACGGACAGGGCTGCAGAAACAGTCTCTATAGCAGTTGCGAACTGACCGCTGGCTGCGATTTTGTTCCCGTTTTGGACCCCCAAAGCTAGGTTCCCAAACAGGAAAAGGGAGCAGGGCAACACGATAGAATCAAAGCATGATTAAGGGGATTTCCGTTCTTCGCCGGGCCGAGGACGGAGCTGTTTATGACAGGTTAAGCAGTTTCTTTGCGGCCATGGGATTCGCGCCTGGCGCGGGATGGGACGAGCCTGGAAGTAAGGGCGCCTCTTTTCTGGCGCCACTCGGGAATCTGGAACTTGTGAATGGGCAGATGCCTTCCGTCTCGGATGTCATGGTTGAGGTAACTTCGATCGATCAGGCTTATCAGGCTGCGGAGCGTTGGCTGCGAGCCGACGGCGGTGCCACGGCGGTTAAGCGGTTGACCGAGCCAGTTGACACGCATTGGAAGTCACGCATGTTTACGGTTGAGCCGGAGCCGGGATGGTCTTTCACGTTCTGGGCATGGGCGGATCCGCTGCGAGGAAAGCCGGTTGCTATGGAAGGAGATCTTTCGGCTGAGGGGATGAAGTTCGCGATCGTGGCGGCACGCTGGAATGCGGTGATTACGGACCGGCTGCTGGAAGGCGCTCTGGATGCGATGCTGCGGAGCGGGGCGCGGCGCGAGGATATTCAGATTGTGCGCGTGCCGGGAGCATGGGAGGTACCGGCTGCCGCGCGGATGATCGCGGAACAGAAGAAGGTGGATGCGGTGGTGACGTTGGGATGCCTGATCCGCGGAGAGACGGCGCACTACGAAGCGATCTATAACGAGGTTTCGCGCGGGATCGGACAGTCGCAGCAGGATACGGGTATTCCGCACGGATTCGGCGTGCTGACGTGCGAGACATTGGAGCAGGCGCTGAATCGCGCCGGTATCAAGGCCGGTAACAAGGGATTCGAAGCGGCTGCGGCAGCGATCGAGATGGTGAGTGTGAAGCGCAAGATCGCGGAAAGCGGGAAGGCGTGACCGCTGGTTTGCGGAGGAAGTCGCGTGAGCTGGCGATGCAAATGCTTTTCCAGGCAGAGATGGGAAAGCATACGCCTGACCAGGTGCGGGCGACGTTCTGGAGGTCGGTGGAAACGACGGAGCCCGAGGTTCGCGGATTTGCTGAGGATCTGTTCCGGACGGCCATCGCGAACCAGGAGAAGATCGACGAACTGATTTCGGCGAATTCGCGGCACTGGCGGCTGGAAAGGATGCCGGCGGTGGATCGCAACCTGCTTCGAATGGCGGTAGGCGAGATGCTTGGGTTCAAGGCCACACCGTTTCCCATCGTGATCAATGAGGCGCTGGAGATTGCGCGACGGTACTGTGCGCCAGAGTCGATCAATTTTTTGAATGGGATTCTGGATGCTATAGCGCACGGACTGCTGCCTAAGTAGGAACCAGAGGGCCGGTCTGACAGAGTAGAATTGCGAAACGCCTAAGTTGGTAAGGGTTACAACTGAATTCATGTCAAAGGCGTCCAATGCCAGAGAGCCGGGACGAAGAATTCTGAAGTCCGAATGTCTGGCTTGGAATGGCGCAAATTCTGCGCGCAAGCGTATTTGCGGCGTAACATGGGTTTTTGGCTGGTTCAAGCTTGTCAGAACCGTTGACCGGAATCTGGCGTACTGAGCAGAAGGAGAAGAACTATGAGCGATGAGAGAAACGGAGTTCAGGGAGCGGCGTGGTTTTTGGCCGGACTGGGCGTAGGCGCACTAATTGGCATTCTTTATGCTCCGAAGAGCGGTCGGGAAACCAGGGAAGACCTTGCCCAGGGAGCACGTGAAGGAAGCGAGTACCTGCGGGCACGTGGGCGGCAGGCAGCCGACCAGATGGGACAGTATGTAGATAAAGGCCGCGATCAGGTGAACCAATATGTTGGGCGCGGACGGGAGATTGTTGATCGCGGGCGCGCGCAGTGGGAAGACTTTGTGGAGCGCGGAAAGAACATTGTCAGCGATCAAACTACTCGTGTGGGTGCAGCTGTGGAAGCGGGCCGCGACGCATACCAGGCGAATGCGCAGAAGCCGGCTGAACCGACTGCGTAAGGACAATGAGGCAAGGCGCCGGGGCTGACATGATCGGTCCCGGCGATTCTTGTATGAAGCGGGCGTTCTCTTGAGTGGCGGAGGCGCTGAACGGGACTTTCAGGAAGGTTAAGATCGCGTCGGTGCCGAGATGAACTATAACAGCGAGACATTCTGGTTGATTGTTTTTGTAGGGCTCACATCGGTTGCACTGTTTGGGCAGTTCATCGTCATGCTCATGGCCTACTTCATGGTGCGCAAGAACGTCAGTACAGTGCGGGATGAAGTCAGTGAGATTCGTTCGACGGTGATGCCGATGCTGAACCGGTCGAAGGAACTGCTGGAAAAGGTTGCGCCCAAAGTAGAGTCGGTGGCTGCCGATGTGGCGGATATGGCGCAATCGGCGCGCGAACAGACTGCGCACATTCGGTTCACGGCGGATGAGGTTCTTGCTCGCGTCTACCGGCAGACGAGCCGCGTGGATAACATGATCACCAACGTTGCGGATGGTATGGAACATGCGGGCAATGTTGTGGCTGACTCTGTTACGAAGCCGGTGAGACAGGTATCGGCAATACTGGCTGCGGCGAAGGCGTTTCTCGGTGTGCTTGCGACGGGGCGGCGACCGGACCGTCAGGCAGAGGTCATCGCCGATCAAGACATGTTCGTGTAGAGCTGACACGCTTCGAGTTGAGCTGATCCAACCATTCTTGTTTTGGTGTAATCTCTTCTACACAATGAGGGGCCTTTAACCAGGCTTTCACATTGGTTTGGTCGAAGTGTCTTACCTGGTCCGATGAGCCCGCGTGACCCATCGGCCGGGTCTCGCCGAAGTCCCCAGCAATCCTTCGGCAGGAGGTCGCGCCATGAGTGTGTCTGAGGAACCTGTTGCGAACTGTTCTTGCGCCGCCGGGCGACCCACCGGACGGCGCATCGCGTGGGACGCGGGCGAACTGCTCATAGGGTTCAGCGTCATCCTGGCTGTCATCTGGACTCCGCGTCCGCTCCAGCATTCGCTCTACTTCATTGCGCTGGGATGGTTCATCGTCTCGATAACGCTCTCGTTTGAGAGCTGGAAAGCTCTGGGCTGCTGTCTCGCCGGATTCTGGCGTTCCTCGTGGATCGTCGGAGTCGCGGTGATCGTTTCCGGGGTGGCCACCTATTTTGCGGGATCATTCCACACGCTTCATCACCCCGGCGAACCTCTGCAATGGATCAGGACATTTGGTGGATATACCGTCTGGGCGCTCTTCCAGCAGCTTCTGCTGCAGGGATACTTTCTGGCGCGAACGCTACGCCTGATTCCCAATCCGACCGTGGCTGCAGTGCTTACGGCTTCAGTTTTCGCGCTCGTGCATCTGCCCAATCCCGTTCTGACACCGCTTACGTTGATCTGGGGGCTCGCGGCTTGTCTCGTCTTTATACGCTCGCGAAATGTTTACCCCATTGCCATTGCTCACGCGATCTTTGGGATCTGCGTGGCGATTACGGTGCCGGCGTCAATCTTGCACAACATGCGGGTCGGGCTTGGATATCTTGAATATCAACCACATCCGGCTCACCTGAGCCAGAGCGACCACGTGATTTCGACGAACGATTAGACTTGCGCTGCCGGAGCAATCTTTACGGGCCGAAAAAGCCAGGTTAGCAGCAACGCGAAGAGCAGGCCGCCCACGGTGAACTTGAGCCATACCGGAGCATGCGAGGGCGAGAAGAATCCTTCCAGGCATCCGGCGACTACGAGCATCGGGATTACACCGGACACAAGTCGTGATGCTTCGATGCCGCCACGGGCCACCGATTCCTTCCAGCGATATCCGCCCGGGAAGAGCATCGCGCGACCGATGCGGAACCCGGCTCCTCCGGCGATGATGATTGCCGGAAGCTCCAGCGAGCCATGGGGCACCACAAAGCTCCAAAGCGCAATGGACATCCCGTACTGATGGCATGCCGTGGCAATCACGCCGAGCATCATGCCGTTGTTGAAGAGCAGTAAAAACGTTCCAAATCCGAAGAGGATGCCGCCCGCGAAGGTCAGAAAACTGACCGACAGGTTGTTGGTCATGATGTGGCTGGTTTCCTGGGGTGCTACGCTCACAATCGACTCCGTCCACATTTTGTGCTGCTCCATGGTGGCGATCATGGCCGGACCTACGTAGTGGCGCATGAATTCGGGCCGGGCGCTAGTTATGGCTGCACCGAGAATTCCCCACGCGACAGATACCAGGAGAGACGCCAGAACGTAGAACTTCTGTTTCTGAAATATGGCGGGATAGTCAACTTTGAGGAAATGGAAGAGTGTCGCCCAACCGGTTTTCTTGCGCGAATAGATGATGTGATGCGCGCGAGCCAGCAGCATGTTTACATGGTCGGTATAGGTTCTTGCCGTTTCGTCGCGCCGAAGAACGGAGAGGTCGCCAGCCACCTCGCGATAAAGCAGCGCCATCTCCTGTAATTCCGAGCGCGACAGGGCGGCGACGCCGTGCTGGTCCGAGCGGCTAAGCAAAAATGCGAGTCGATCCCAGTGCGGCCGACGCTTCGCAATCCACTGGTTCGATAGAATGGGCGCCATGATCCCGATTGATCCGGATGCTCCGAGTGTGCTGAGTTCAGATCAGCTTAGCATTGAAACCCCTGAGCTCGTCGCCATCCAGATGCCCATTGCGGGTGTCGGCAGCCGCTTCATCGCACTTCTTGTCGACTATCTGATCTGGATTCCGGGGATCCTTATTGTCGGAAAGATCTTCGCGTTTTTCCTTCCCAGCCTCAGTGCATTCAACAAGTTGTCAGAGCAATGGGCGACTGCTATCTACCTCTTCCTGATCTTCCTTTTCAATTGGGGTTACTTTACGCTCTTTGAGGCGTTCTGGAATGGCCGTACTCCTGGCAAACGGGTGGCGCGAATACGGGTGATCGAGCGGTCCGGGAGGCCCATTGGGCTATTCGAGTCGATGGCGCGCAATTTTATTCGCTACGTCGACCAGATCCCCTTCTTCTACGCAGTCGGGGCCATCGCGATCTTCGTTACGAAGGACCACCAGCGCCTGGGTGATCTCGCGGCCGGAACACTCGTTGTTCGCGATCGCATCGAGGAAGCTCCGGTCAGCAACGACGCGACCCGAACCTTCACCGCCGATATCTTTACTCCCGCTATTCCTACACCTGAGCCGTACTCATCATTCACACTGCCGGATCACGGCGTCGCGAAGCTCTCGAGTGCCGATCTCCAGGTGCTGGAGAGTTTTTTTGCCCGGCGTCTCGACATGCCCTTGGAGACCCGCGAAGCGCTGGCTCAACGGATTGCCCTCGCGATCCAGGCCAAGTCGGGCCTCGAACCGCCACCAGGCGCCAGCATTGAGACGTTTCTGGAGGTCACGGCACGCCAGCTTCGAGATGTGGCACGGATGCAGAGATAAGCCGCCCATTTGGACAGCGTCTCAACGGAGCTGGCTGAAAACGAAACCGTGCTTATCGGCTTTTGAGTGGCAGCTGAAGCATGAGGCTCCGGAGTCCTGAATTGCGTTTTCCGTCTTTTGGTCGCCAAAGAAGCGCTCAAAGCGCCACCCTCCAGTGGTCTTGTTGAGACTCGAGTCTTTGATCATGACGTCCACTCTTCGGCGCGCGCCTTCGGTAATGACGCCATTGCTCTGTTGCGTTTCCCGTAGTTCGTAGACAATCACTGATCCATCGGGGAAGTCGCCTGCCGCGTAAGCCTCCGCGGCCTTCGAGTTGGCGAAGACGTGGTGTATTCCTTCTTCGCTCTTCAACTGAGGGTTGGTGCCGGGCAGAATAACACCGGTTCCGACGTGAACCCACCGCCGAAAGCCGTCTGGATAGTGCGAGGCCTCATCGCTATGAAGCGTTGTGAGCGCCAGGACAGCCAGCGAGGCGATGATTGAGGCGGATCGGAGGAAGTAGATTGGGCGATTGGTACGCTTCTGAGTCTTCATAAAGCTCGGGTTCACTCAGAGCCATGGTTGACCATGTTTCAATTTGAGCAATGCGCTTTGTGCCGGGCCGGTCCGCGGATGAGATGAAGCGGCTGGCGGGTGACTTTTGGCAGCTTGGCTGTTTGAACGGCAGTAGTCCTATGCCAGCCGGCTCTCGCTCAAGTCAAGTTCGCGTTCCAGGTTGCGATGGACCGCGTCGCCGATTCGTCCGCTCTCCCTTAATGAGTTCAGTTCATCGCGTTGCCGGCGCACAGTGTCCAGCAGTAATTGCTCCAGCGTGACGTTACTTTCCCTCTCGGATGGGACATTCTCCCCGGGTCCACAAAGGTCGATCGACGCGATTTTGTGTTCAAACTGATGCAGAAGGTCCTCGTACAGGTGGATCTCAGGATCGGCCTTCGCTGAATTCCGACGATCGGTGAGGAAGTCGATGGCCGCCTGCAGCATCAAATGCCGGGCCTGTCCCTCCTCGCAATACCCGGTGTTCTGTGTTTGCAGACGGAGCACTCGAATGACCCACGGGAGTGACAATCCCTGCACCACGACCGTGACCAGGATTAGCGAAAAAGTGAGGAAGAGGATCATGCTCCGCTGCGGAAAGGGGCTGCCATCGTTGAGCGTGAGGGGCAGTGAACCTGCTGCAGCTAGAGCAACCACACCGCGCATCCCTGTCCAGCCAATAACGAATACCTGATTAGCCTGGGGCAACGCATATTGCTGATGGCCGATTCGCGTCCGAACCCACCATGCAGCGCGCGCAGCTGGAAACATCCACGCCAGTCGCAACAACACCAGAACGGCGGAGAACGCGAGCCCGTACCCGACCAATCCAAGCTTGCTCATGCCCTTGATCCCGGCCAGCACATAGGGCAGTTGCAAGCCGATCAGCACAAAGACGAATCCGTTCAGGAGGAACTCGAGAGCATCCCAGACGGCGTTTGCCTGGAGCCGCGTTCTCGGAGAGAAAAAGCTGGAGCTACGCCGGCTCATCAGCAGGCCGCAGGCCACAACCGCGATGACTCCCGATGCTTTCACTGCTTCGCCTGCAAGGTAGGTGGCGTAAGGAACGACGAGTGACAGAGCGATTTCCACCGGTCCGTCATCTACCCAGCGCTCCAGGGACGAGACGATGAACCCAATGATCACGCCCACCAGCACTCCGCCGATCGTCAGCCATGCAAATTCCAGCAGTCCTTTGCCCAGTGTCGGCGTTGTGCCGTCCACCACCATCTGCACCCCAAATTGGAGAGCAAGCAAGCCGGTTGCGTCGTTCAGCAGGCTCTCGCCTTCGAGGATATCGACGATTCTCTGCGGCATGCCGACTCTGCGGGCGATTGAGGTGGCTGCAACGGCGTCCGTGGGAGAGACGACGGCGCCGAGTAGAAAGCCGAGCCTCCAGTCGAAACCTGGCAGCCACCACTTGGCCGTAAACGCCACACCGATGGCGGTGAAGAAGACCAGAAGAATGGCGAGGCTGGAGATCGAGACGAGGTTGTACCTGAATTCGCGCCACGAGGTCTGCCATGCAGCGACATAGAGTAGCGGCGGCAAGAATACGAGGAAGACGATGGAGGGCGGGAGGGGTATGCGTGGAACGTGTGGGATCAACGAACAGAGCAATCCGAAGACGACCAGCACAATCGGATACGAGAGCGCGAAACGCCGCGCCAGGCCGGCCACGGCGGCGACAGCGAACAGTAGCCCAATCAGCAGTACGAGAATGTAATTCACCTGGTCCATTGGGCCGACTCCCTCATAGGTTTACATGTCCTGTTACTGTTATCGCAGAGTCCGGGGGTACACCGGTATCCGATTTCAACCTCCGATATTGAGGATCGCAGAATGCTGAACATTGCAGACCGAAGCAGGCGTAACTTTCTTATCGGAGCGGCGTCCGCCGCGTCCTTTGCACTCGCCGATCCAGCGGCTGAAGCACTTCAGGCCATTTCGCCGGCATCTGGTTTGAAGGGCCGGTTCCTGACGCACGTATCCGTTGTTCGTGTGAATCAAATCGAAGTCACGCCTACCCGATCCATTGGAGAGGATGAAGCTGCCGATAACCGTCCCGAGCGGATCCGCTCGAGGCGCGAAGCATTCGCACGCGGCTGCCCTGACGGGAAGATGACATGGGCCATTAGTTGGCTCGCCCTGCATGACACGCGGAAGGAATACCAGGAGGCTCGCCATCTACTGGCCGAGTATCACGATCGATATGGAGACGAGATCACGTTCATCCCCGGCGGTTACTTCGCGCCAATGTACGATACGCGCGAGCACAACCGTACGACGATTCATGAAGCGCTTCGGCTGGTTTCGAACATGGTGGGAGGTGGCTATCGCCCGGAGTGTCTTGTGGCGGGCTTCATGGATGCGGAGAACCAGAGGCATCTCGCCGAGGACGAGGGTATCCATGTGTGCCAGGGACAGATCTGGAGCCAGCACGCCATCGATAACGGTGACGGCGATGGCGGGATCTGCTATCCCTACTATCCAAGCCGCGAGCACTATCTGAAGCCGGCGCAGAACAAGGCCGATTTCATCGACTGCGTATGCCTCGATGGGTGGACTTGCGATTTTCTAGCCGCACGAAGAGAGGGATTCAAAGGCGGTTTCAATAGCCGGCTGGGCGTGGGGCCGATCGAGAGCGTGGGCAACCTGGGGGCGACGGTCGGACGCAGAGAGATGATGGACACCACCGGGATGCACTTTGACACCGGACACGCATTGAATGGCTTTGGATTCGTCACCTCCATCTGGGAGACATCGATCGGTCACGACGAAGATCTCGCCTGGTGGCTGCAGGCAGTGCGCGAACGGTGGCCGGATACGAAGGTTGTCACCGAGGGAGCGTTCGGTCTCGAATGGCGAAAGCACAATCCGGACAATTCGAAATTGAATTACCGGTTCGATGAAAAAGGAACAGGCGCGCCGGGATCGGAAAAGGAACTCGAGATTGAGTGGTTCATGAACCAGGAATTCCGCCTGGCGCTGCTTCACAATTGGGAGAAGAACGATCCGGCGATGGTCATTGATTTCACGCGCTACGATCTCAAAACGGAGGAGCCGCGCAATCCGCAGCGTGAATGGAGCCTGATGAATGTGATCAACCAGAAGGGTACGCGGCCGCAAGACAAGCCGGTTCGTCTCTCACAACTCAAGCCCGGGGATCAGCAGCGCATCTTCGCCAAATATCCTGACCTCAGGAAGCGCGGTTAGGTCAGCCGTTTGTCGCGCGGTGCTCGCTGGAGAGAGAATAGTTCCAGCGCCGTACGCGGTCGCGGCACCAAGAACGCACGAAGTCACGGGGTCGGTAGGAAGGTAGACGGGTGATCGGGAAGCTGCAATCGAGGTTGGCTGTCGCCTTGCTTCTCGCTGCGACTTCACTCTGGGCGCAAACCGGGGCGCAACCCGACAAGCTTCGCGAGTCCGCGATTGCCTTCGAGCAGCAGGGGAATGTTGGGGAAGCCGAAGAGGCTTGGCGCTCCTACCTCAAGACGCATGCGTCTGATCCTGAGCCGTATGCGCATCTCGGCCTTCTGGAGGCGCGTCAGGAGCACTATAAGGAGGCGGTCCCACTTTACCGAAAGGCGCTGACGCTGAACCCTCGGATTCCCGGTCTTCGGCTCAATCTGGCTCTTGCGCTTTTCAAAGCGGGTGATTTGAAGGGTGCAATCCCGCAATTCAATCTCTTGCTCAAGACCGTGCCGCCGAACTCGCCGGAGGTCCTTCGCTACAAGATATTGCTTGGAATGGCGCATTACGGTTTGGCCCAGTTTGCAGAGGCTGCGCCGTATCTGAGGGCAGCCGCGGATGCTGATTCGCAAAACCTGCCCATCCGCTTGACGCTGGCGCACAGCCTCCTCTGGTCGAAGCAGTACACCAAGGTTCTGGACGTGTACAAAGAGATCCTAACTCTGGATCCGGATTCCGCTGAAGCCGACATGCTCGCCGGCGAGGCGCTTGATGAGACGAAGGATACGCCGGGGGCGATCGAGATGTTTCGCAAAGCCGTGAAGGCGAAGCCGAATCAGCCCAACGCTCACTTCGGGCTGGGTTACCTGCTGTTTACCCAGAAGCAGTACGCTGAAGCCATCTCGGAGTTCAAAGCGGAGCTCGCTCTTGATCCCAACCACGCACAATCGATGCTGTACATCGCCGACTCCCAGGTTCAGCTGAACCAGTACGATGATGCGAAGCTGCTGCTGGAGAAAGCGGTCAAGCTCGACCCGTCGTTGGGCCTTGCTCATCTCGATCTAGGGATTGTTGCCGCCAACCAAGGGCGGAATGAGGATGCACTGCGTGAGTTCCTGACAGCGGAGAAGCTGAATCCCGAGGATGTGAACGTTCACTGGCGCCTCGGCCGGCTTTACCGCGCCATGGGAAAGAAGGCGGAAGCCAAAATCGAACTCGACAAGGCAAGCTCGATTACGAGGTCGGCAAACCAGGAACTCTACCGGAAGATCGGCGGCTCACAGGCAGGCCCTCCGAAGACTGAGCCTGCGGCATCTGCAGAGGATCCAAAATAGGGTTGCTTTTCAGCGTCGTTTGAACTGTGCTTCAGCTAGATCTTTGCCCGCAAGCAGTTGCGCAAGCGCCTTCTCCGGGCAAATGTGGTGCATCTCGACGAGTTCAAGGTCTGTCTCGTTCTCCATCGACGTTGCGATTGTCCGCAGGCAATCGAGACACATCGTATTGAGGGTTCCGTTGTCGTTCTGTGTTCGGCTATACATGAACGCCGCCTCCCACTGACAGCAGGGTTTCTAGATAGTATGCACGGCCAAGTCGAAGTCCCGTGACGGGAGTCACTTGCGGATGTGAGAAGCGAACTGATTGCATGAGCATGTCGCCGATCGTTCGCCGACTACATCCTGGTGGCTCTGTTTTTATTGCGACGCAATACCCAGCAGGCGTCCTCGCCATTCTGCGAAAAGATGGAGACCGAGCATGGGACATCGCTGGCGCCAAGATAGTCGTACTCCTGCCTGTTTCCCTTGAGGGGCACGACGATCGTTTGATCTACGTGCACACGGCCCTGCGGCGAGCCGCGAAGTTTGTAGACCGCCATGTCCCCAAGATAGAGCGCGATAAACGCTGCAAGCAGTGCGACAACAACCCATCGCGTCCATTTCCAGATCAATCCCGTTGATGTCATCTCGTCCGTTCCAGCGTATCGGAGACAGGCGGCTCCCGTGAACCGGCTAACGGATGGAGCATCGACATCGCTGCTAGAATTCGGTTGATCACCCCGTCAGGAGAACCGCGCATGTTACGCAAATCCTCCATGCATCTCATCTTTGCTTTTCTGATCGCATTTCTTTTGACGTCGGCATGCAAGACGCCTGCGCAGCCGGAGGGGGCCTTGATGGTCAACACAACGGCTGGCCAACTCAAGGGCGTTGCTCGCACGGGTGGCGGAGCTGAATTTCTCGGTATTCCATATGCGGAGCCACCGGTTGGCAACCTTCGCTGGCGTGAGCCTGTCGCTATGAAGGCGTGGACCGGCGTGAGTGACGCGGTCCGATTTGGCGCACCCTGCGCGCAGCCCGACCTGGGCGACTGGAATCGCCGCGATGCTGAAACCGGAAAGGAGGACTGCCTCTTCCTCAACGTGATCGTTCCGGAGTGGCCGGTGAAAAAGCCGCTGCCCGTGATGTTCTGGATTCACGGAGGAGCGAACGAAGGCGGTACGGCCTCAAGCGCGCTCTACAAGGATGGATCTCTCGTTAATCACGGCGTCATTCTTGTCACGGTGAACTACAGACTCGGGGTCTTCGGGTTCCTCGCGCATCCCGAACTCACCGCTGAGTCGGCTCACCATGCTTCCGGCAACTACGGCCTCATGGACCAGGTCCTCGCATTGAATTGGGTTCGCCAAAACATCATGAAGTTCGGCGGGGATGTGAACAACATTACGGTCTTCGGACAGTCAGCCGGCTCGATGGACACAAGTATGCTGATGACCTCGCCGCTGGCGAAGGGCCTTTTTCAGAAGGCAATCGGGCAAAGTGGTGCTGCATTTACGGCTCCCCTGCTGCCGCTCTCAGGCGCCGAACACACAGGAAAGATGCTTGGGGAATCGTTGAACACCCCTGCAGACGGCCAGATTAAATACCTGCGTACGATATCGGCTGCCGATCTGCTCGCCGCATTAGCAAAGAATCGGAATCATCCGCGAGTGGGACCGGATATCGATGGATGGGTCCTGCGCGAGCAGCCTGCTGCAGTTTTCGCCTCGGGGGGGGAGATGGGTGTTCCACTGCTCTATGGCACCACCACGCGCGAGTTCGGGGGAAACGAATCGGTTGATCAGCTTCGGGCAATGATCAACATGGCAGCCGGAACGTTTGCGCATCAGTTGCTTGCAATCTACGGCCTCAACAATGGAAATGCCGGCACAACCGATCCCAAGTATGGCACTCCGGCAGATCAATGGGCTGCCGACATGATCTTCCGGTGCCCTTGTGTCACTCAGGGTTCCTGGCATGCCGCCGCGCACAACGCGACGTACGAATACGAATTCAATCATGCGATTCCGGGACAGGAGGCTGCCGTCCATTCTGCGGACTTGCCTTACGTCTTTGGATTCTTCCCGAAGAGCGGAAATATCTCGGGGAAGTTCGCGGATTTAGACACTAAGCTCGCCGATCTGATCGAAACCTATTGGACCAACTTCGCCAAGACAGGCGATCCGAACGGACCGGGCCTGCCGAAATGGCCAGAGCAGGATGCGATGGGCACGTACATCCAGCTCCAGCAGGATGGAAGCGTGCAGACTGCGACCGGCTTGCGAAAAGCTCAGTGCGATGTCTATCGCGAATGGCTGACAGCACGCGCCCGCTCAGGCCAATGAATGAAGCTGCCCGCTAAAGAATCGAAGCCAGTAATAGAGGCGTACTTTTCATGAGCACGGTTATTGGCTGGTGCGTCCCACAGATGCCGCTCGGGGTGAAACGCCGCTGAATTCTGCGGCACGTGCCTCGGCATACGCCGCTGCGCCTAACAAGGCCGCGCGGCTCTCCAGGATCACACGCACCGGCATGTTGATCAGCAACTGGCTCAAGCGGCCCTTGTCCTGGAAAGCTTTGAGGAATGTGCCATCCTTCAGCTTCTCGAGAATCTTGGGAGCGATGCCGCCGCCCACGTAGAGTCCGCCAACCGAGAGGACCTTCAAAGCCAGATTTCCGGCCTCAGCGCCATAAATGGAAACCATCATGTCCAGAGCCTTGGCGCAAATCTCGCTCTTCGCCGAGAGAGCCATCTCCGTAATCACGCTGTTCGGATCGTGTCCGTCACGGATCTTCTCGGCCAGCCACTTCGGCTCTTCCATGCCCTGCGCGTCGCGGAGGAATTCGTAGATGTTGGTTAGTCCCATACCGCTGACCACGCGCTCGTAGCTGATGCGGCCGTTATATTTCTGCTGAAGGAATCGCAGCAACTCGATCTCTGTCTCATTGCGCGGCCCGAAATCCGTGTGGCCGCCTTCCGAGGGATAGGGCACGTGAATGCGTCCGTTCCAGGCCAGCATGCCCTCGCCAAGGCCGGTGCCGGCGGCGATGAGGGCGCGATTACCGATCTGGCTCGCATCGCCTTGGCTCAGGGTGAAGATCTGATCGGGCGAGAGCTCAGCGACACCGTAGCCGTTCGCCTCGAGATCGTTGATCAGAAAGACATGGTCGATCTGCAGATTGAGTGAGATCTCGCGGCTGTCCAAGGTCCACGGCAGGTTCGTGAGGCGGAGTCGACCGTCGCGCACCGGTCCCGGAACACCGAAACACGCAGCGCTTACTTTATCGGTGCCCAGGAATTCCCTGACAATTTCATCAAGCCCGGAATACTCTTTGGCCGGAAACTGCTTGTCCCGTGTATGGTTTAACTTGCCTGCTGTAAAGTCATAAAGCGCCAGGTGAACCTTGGTGCCACCTACATCACCAGCCAAAATCATCGTTCCCTCTCAAACACTCCACGGCCATGCCCGTCTGTTGCGGGCAACAGCGCAGCAGCATCCTTATCCAGGATCAGAGTGAGTATACCGCTTGCGGGCCATATCAGTTGGCTGGGCAGGCGCTCCGGATCGCGCTGTCCTGTAAATACTTCTTTAACGAGCTCCGCCTTATTTTTGCCGCCGATGAGGAAGAACACCGAGCTGCCCTGGTTGATGACGGGCCAGGTGAGTGTGACGCGCCATGTATCTTTTTGGGGGACCTGGTTCGCGGTAACCAGCCGGCCCATTTCATGAAGTGCCTCGGTGTGCGGGAAGAGCGACGCTGTGTGTCCGTCGTCGCCCATTCCGAGTTGGACCAGGTCGAACCGGGGAGTCTCTGCGCCTTCGAGACGGAAGGTATTGCGCAGGAGAGATTCATATCGCGAAGCGGCTACGTCGGGTTCGAGTTCGCCCTCCATGCGGTGGATCTGTTCCGGTTTCAGCGGAACACGATCGAGCATCGCCTCACGGGTCATCCGGTAATTGCTCTCAGGATGATCCGGGGGGACCGTTCGCTCATCCACCCAGTAGAGGTCGAGCTTCTCCCATGGCATCCGTTTAAGAAACGGCTGGCCAGGATCGGCGAGCAATTGGAACGCAGCTTTCGGGGTCGATCCGCCGCTGATCGCGATGCGTGCGCGGCCACGTTTAGCGACGGCCTCTTCTGCAATGTCAACAAGCTGTTCGGCAGCCCGTCGCGCCAGGGCCGAACCGTCCGGCTCAACGATGTACTCAATCTGTAGTTTTGATGGCATGGGAGAACCTCCGCTCCTTCTACATTAGCGTGTTGCTACAAGCTGGTATCCGGAGGATCCTTGCTAAGGCTTTCGAGATCGATCCTGTGGTTTTATCTACCCAGATAGGCGCGGTACTGGAGTTCGATGACTCCACCGGCGCGTGCAAGAGCAAGCTTGGCGAGGTTGTAGCGGTAGAGGCTCTGCACGTAGTTACTCTGCGCGGACGCGAGCGTTGCCTGTGCTGTGACCAGAGGGAGAGTATCGTCGACTCCGGCGTTGACGCGGTCGGTTTCGTCGTTCAATGCCTGCGTTGCCAGATCGACATTCGATTTCGACACGTCAACCAGCTTCTTCGCGGCATCTGCGTCCAGCAAGGCCGAACGCACCTGCTGATCGATCTTCGCGCGAAGATCGTCGAATTGGGCATTGGTCGCGGCTAGCTGCGCAGCTGCCGCGTCCGATGCGCCGCGAATGTTCGCTTCGCGGAAGATCGGAATGTTCAGCGTTCCCACCGCGGAAAAGACGTCGTGACTCGGGACCCCGTTCACCTTGTCGATACCGTAGTATCCGCTAAAGCTCAGACTGGGAAGGCGCTGAGCTCGGTAGGCGGCGTGAGCTGCGCGAAGCTCAATGATCTGGTTCCGCAGGTTCTGGTAGTCCTGGCGGTTCTGGTAAGCGACTGCCCGAACCTCTGCCGGCGTTTGGTCGGCTAGATCGCTGTAGGGAGCAGGATCTGTGAGGATGATCTTCTGTCCTGGATCGATGCCAATTTCGCGCTTGAGCAGGATGAGGTCCTTCTCGAGAGTGTTCTGCGCCGCAATGAGCGATTGCTGCTGCGATTGGAGCTGCACCTTCGGTCGCAGTTCATCGAGATTGGCGGCTGTGCCCGCTTCGTGTGCCGCCTTCGCATTCTCAAACTGGAGTTGGTCGGCCTTCACAAGAGCCGTCGCATTATCGACCTCACTGGAGTCGGCAATGCATCGCAGGTACGCCGTAGCCACCTGCTGGACAACTTCGCCGCGCGCGCTCATTTTCGAAAAGTAAGCGGAACGCGCAGCCGCTCCTGCTGCTTTCCATCCAGCGATCACCACGCCGGAAAACAATGTCTGTTTTAACGAGATTTGCCCCTGGGTGAGGTCATCCTTCGTGATCAGCGAAATGTTCGGAGGAGGTCCACCCGGAAAGAGCGATCCAAATTGTTTCAACGTGCTGGGCCCGAACCCCTGGGCAGCCAGGTTGTGCTGGAAGACACCGGTGCTACCTGTCAGGTTGATGGTGGGAAGAAACTGCTGAAGAGCGATGTTCTTTTCGCCTTGGAACAACTTCTCGCCGCTCTCGGCTTCTTTGAGGCCGAGGTTGTTCTCGAAACCGCGGCGAATTGCATCATCGAGCGAAAGCTTCAGCGGTTCATCGCTGATGGTCTGAGCAGTAACGCTGCCGTAGAAGGGATTCGTTGCCGAGCTTGGATTCTGCGCCGAACCGGAATATTGCCCCAAAGCGCCCGTCGCAGTCGCGAGGAAAAGAAATCCCAGCGCCGCTCGGCAGGCAAATTGTGCAGCCTCTTTCACATCCATCATTTTCTCAGATGTTTAAGGGCTGTGAAGGATTCCCAAATACAGCAGGAAAATACCGGAATCCGGTGCAAAAATGAAAGTTCTTGCACCAGATCCCGGTCAATTTCGGTTGGCTCGGCCAGTTTAAAGTCTTCGGCATCAGATCCTCTGCCGCGCCCACCTTCCACGACGGAAGAGCACGATGCCCGCCACCGCCACGCATGCTTGTGCAACCACGATCGACAGAAACACTCCCAGGCCGTGCAGTTTCGCCGGCATAGCGAGAAGCCACGCCAGCGGCACCTCCAGCACCCAGAACCCGAAGAAGTTGACGATCGTTGGAGTCATCGTATCGCCGGCCCCATTAAACGCCTGCAGCATCACCATGCCGTAGGCATACGCAACGTTGCCGCAACTGAATGTGCGCAGAGCCGTCGCAGCAATTGGCACCACTGCCGGATCATTCACAAACAGCCGCACAACCGGGGTCGCAAACACAATGAAGAACACGCCGATGATGCCGAGAAACATCATGTTGTAGAAGCCTGTCTGCCAAACCGCCTTTGCCGCGCGATCAGGCTTCCTGGCGCCAAGGTTCTGGCCCACCAGAGTGGCCGCAGCATTGCTCAGCCCCCACGCAGGCAGGATGAAAAAGATCACGATCCGGATGGCAACCGTGTATCCCGCCACCGCGGCTGCTCCGAAAAGGGAGATGATCCGCACCAGCGCGATCCAACTCGCATTCGCAATTGCGAACTGCAGCATGCCTGTTACAGACACACGTAGCAGCCGCATCATCACGTCGACGTGAATGCGAACATGACGCCACAACACGTGAATCCTCTCCGTTCCCTTCAGAAGCCGATAGAACTGGTACAGCACTCCAATTGAGCGACCCGTTAGCGTTGCAAGTGCAGCGCCGGTTACGCCCATCCGCGGAAAAGGACCGATCCCGAAGATGAGGCAGGGATCGAGCACCAGGTTGATGATGTTCGATACCCACAGCAGCCGCATCGCGATGGCCGCATCACCCGCGCCGCGAAAGATTGCGTTGTTGAGGAAGAGCATGATGATTGCGCCGCAACCGCCGAGCGCAACCCGCGCATATCCTGAACCAGTGGCGACGATCTCTGGCGATGCGCCCATGGCTCTAAGCAATTGCGGCGCGAAGATCCCCGCAGGAATGCCGATGAGCAGCGAGATCGCCAGTCCCAGCATGATGGCCTGAACGCCTGCGATTGCCGCATCCTCGGGGTCCTTTTCACCAATGCGACGTGCGACCATCGCTGTCGTCGACATGGCCACGCCGAGGCCGATGGCAAACACGAGAGCCAGCATCGATTCGGTGATTCCGACCGTCGCGACTGCATTCGCGCCGAGCCTGCCGACCCAGAACACATCGGTGACGGCAAACAGCGATTCCAGAACCATTTCGAGCACCATGGGAATGGCCAGCAGCAAAATGGCGCGATTCAGATTTCCAGTTGTGAAGTCCTGGTGCGAGCCTTTCAATGCCTCGCGCACTGAGGACCAGAAGCCCCGCTCACCTTCAGTTTGAGGTGGCGGTATCAACCATTCAAGAACAGACATACAAAGCTCCACGTTGGCGCGCGCAAAAGATGCGCACCAATAGCAATGGGGTCACGCTGCCATCAATTTGTGATTTGCAGGTGCGGGGCCCTCGCGAACGGGTCCATGTTCGTGGGGTCGCCTAACCCAGGTCTGAAATCTGACCTCGGGGTCGAGAAGAAGGGAAAACCCGAGGCAATGTTCAGCGAATAGGTCGGAGTCTGACAATGACGGTGACGGGCTGAAACACTGTTTCCTCCAATGGCCGGCGGGACCGGCGGGTCTTCAAACTATAACCCGAAATCAGTTTGCTTTTCCAGCGAAAATCTCGTCGAAGGAACGCATTCTCCAGAATTGCGAAGTTGTCGCTGCTCAAGAGTCGGAACCTTGACGCAGCCGCAGACAGGGCAGGGAACCACGTCGTCGGGCCAGCGACTTTTCTATGTATTTCAGGCACTCTTCGTCTGTCGGGGAAAGCCGCAGTGGCGTCCATCAGTTTCATTTGGATCTCAAAATATTCCAAGGCTTACTCAGGTGGCGTTCGATGGTTCTCGATGGGACACACCAGAGATACACGCCAAGTGGAGCTCCGACAATGAATAGCAAGATGTCCCACCCGTGCATGAACCTAATCTAGAGCAAAGATCTAATTACGTGTTAAGTGCATAATCATCCAAATATTCCGCGCCGTTTTGCAGGTTATTTCGCCTGAAAGAGGAGAATGGAAAATGGGAGAAAGACCGGTCCTGGAACATTGCTGGTGAGGGACGCACCCGGACATGAGACCATTCACTTCGCGAAGTGGTCCGGCAGCAAGCCCCGAAACCACGGCGCGTAAGTGGTTTGTTTAGAAATATTTGAAGGCTAAGTCTTTTCGCTGCAATATTTGCGGCGTGATATGGCCGTAAACCACTGATTTCATTGATACCCCCCCGGGGGGGGGGGGGCAGCGGTACCAGATTGTGGAACAGAAGAAACACAATCTTGACGACCATCGCGGGAGCACTAGCAGCTTGCTGAAAAACTCGCCTCGAGTCTCTGTTTTGAAAGGGCACGACTTTAGTCGTGCCGCTAAGTACCGCAAAATGAATGGCGGCTTTAGCCGCTGAGGGACGGTTTGGTTCAGCTCGGCCTCTTGCTGGTTTTTTCAGCACGCTGCGAGGGACCACCTCCAAAACAGAATGCCCGACGCGAAGGTCGCGTCGGGCTCTGCAACTGCGAACGATGAACTGTGACTAGTCTTCTTCCTCCTCCAACGGCTTCTTGGCGTTAGCAAGGATCTTTTCGGCTACCAACTGTGGAACGATGTCGTAGTGATCCATTTCCATGCGGTAGCTGCCTTTTCCTTGTGTCATCGAGGTGAGTTGGGTGCCGTAGGTAAGCATTTCGGACATCGGAACTTCGGCATTGATGACCGTCGTTCTCCCTTTCGACTCCATGCCCTGGACGCGACCGCGGCGACCGTTGAGGTCGCCCATGAGCGCGCCGGCGAACTCGTCGGGAGCCTCGACGGCAACCTTCATGACTGGCTCCAATAAGCAGGGCTTGGCTTGTTCCATGGCTTTGCGGAAGGCCAGGCGACCGGCTTTCTTGAAGGAAAGTTCGTTCGAGTCGACATCGTGATAGCTGCCGTCGTAGACGATGACCTTGAAATCGACCACGGGATAGCCGGCGAGATAACCCCGAGCGGCTGACTCTACGACGCCCTTCTCGATGGCTGGGATAAAGTTGCGGGGGATCGCGCCGCCGAAAACTTCGCTCGCGAATTCAAAACCGCTGCCGCGGGGCAGAGGTTCCATCCTGACTTTGCAGTCGCCGAACTGTCCGTGTCCGCCGGATTGCTTTTTGTGGCGTCCTTGCGCATCAGCCTTGCCGCGAATGGTTTCGCGATAGGGGACCTTCGGCGCTTTGAGCGTGACTTCGGCGTGATAGCGCTTCTTCAAGCGCGACACGATGGTCTCGATGTGCGGCTGACCCGCTCCGCCGATCAGGAATTCGTTCGTCTGCGGATCGCGGAAGAAGCGGATCAACAGATCCTCTTCCATCAGCTTGTGAATCGCGGGTGCAAGCTTGTCTTCGTCGCCGCGCGTCTTGGGTTCGATCGCGTAGGTCATCGCCGGTTCGGGCATGGCTGCAAGCTCGACCTGGACATCAGCGCCCTTGGCGCCGAGCGTATCTCCGGTAAGAGTGTCTCTCAGCTTGGCAACCGCGCCGAGATCGCCTGCATGCAATTCGGCAACTTCGACCGCCTTGCGGCCTTGCATGACGCTCAGATGGGACAAGCGCTCCTGGCTGCGGCGTGTGTAGTTCTCGAGCGTCGCATCGTTCTTTACACATCCGCTGACTACTTTGAAGAAGCTGATACGGCCGGCGAAGGGATCGCTCATTGTTTTGTAAACGACCACTGCGACCGGTTCCGAGTCCTCGATTTTGCGGAAGGATGTGCCGCCTGAAGTTGAATCGGAGGAGGCGCCGTTTGCTGCAACCGCTTGCATTGCCGCTGTCTTTACCGGAAGAGGAGGGCGCTCAGTCGGCGAGGGTGCGTAAACCTTGATGAAATCAAGCAGGTGGTCTGTTGCGACGTTGGTACCACCGCTGGCAAACAGCACCGGGAAAATACGGTCTTCGCGGATGGCCTCGTGCAGAGCGGTGATCAGATGCTGTTCGGGAATTGTTCCCTCGGCGAAGAACTCCTCCATCAACTCGTCTTTGCCTTCGGCAACCAGTTCAACCAGAGCCTCATGCGCTTCTTTGGCCTGCTGCGCGACGCTGGCGGGAATCTCACCGGTGATCTTGCCGTGCCCATCACCGTTGGGCGTGTAGTGGAAAGCTTCCATTGTGACCAGGTCGACTACGCCATGGAATCCACCTGCATCGGAGATGGGAAGCTGAATCGGAACACATTGCCGACCCCAGCGCTCGTGCAGATCTTCGATAAGCGCGCTTAATCCATTGCCACCGCCGGCTTTCGGGTGGTCCATCTGGTTTACGACCACAAAGCGAGGGATATTCGCCTCTTCAATACTCTTCCAAACTCGCTCGGTCACCGGTTCCACGCCATGCTGGGCATTCACGACCACGCATGCGGCTTCGACGGGCAGCAATGCGGCTTTCGCTTCATGCGTGAACATGTGGAATCCCGGAGTATCGACGAAGTTGATTTTCACTCCCTGCCACTCGGCAAATGCGACCGCGTTGGACATGGTTGTGCCGCGCGCTATTTCTTCTTCGTCATAAGCGGTGACGGCTGATCCGTCACTCACGCGTCCCTGAGTTGGCGTCATTTTGGCGGCATGCAGCAGGGCGGCAATTAGAGATGTTTTGCCACTCTGAGCATGCCCCACTACAGCTACGTTGCGGATCTCACTTCCCTGGTAGGTTTTCATGGCATTACCTCGCTTTGGATTGGGTATTTGAGGGTGCGCACATCCAGTCCAAGTCTCAGATTTGAGAGCTGGGGCACCCAGGAGAAATATGTGGACGGGTGGCACAGGGAGTTCGTCAAGGCGTCCGTGAGGACGTCAACGCGTCCCGATTTCAGGGCTCGAGGGCCCAGTCTGCCGTCTTCCTCGTCCATGCGGAGAGTCTCCGGCAGGCGCGGGGCAGATTCTCAAGTATCGGGAGGCCGCCCGGCGTCTAGCTTTGAGAAGCGGATGCTATCACAGCGGGAGTATGAACGTCCTGTGACTGGAATTACAGCCTGAGGCTATTGGCTTTTTGCTGCTTTGCGGGCTGTGGATATCCAAACGGCAATGCCAGATTTCTCGTTACCAGTGAAGGACCGGGAGAAGGCTCGAAAAATCATCGGTCCAGGGGCGCAGGCCGGGCAGCGTTTCGGGGTAGAAGGCATGTGAGACGAGCTCGGGCTGCTGGAAGAAAGCGGGACTGTTGGTTACCAGCATCCAGGTGGCCGTGTACTCTCCGCGCGTTTCGTTCGCCAGACTGTAGACATGGCGCGACTGCATTCCGGCGGAGGCGGCGAGTAGCGCAATCGGCGGTTCAAGATCGACGTGCCGGTTGGAAATGTGAAAAGCGATGACTCCGTCCGGCGCAAGGTGCCTGCGATAAAGAGCGAGAGCCTGCGTCGTGAGCAGATGCAGGGGGATCGCGTCACCGGAAAATGCATCAACAACAAGAACATCAAAGTCCTGAGGCGACTCAGTGGCGAGCGAGGTTCGCGCGTCGCCGGTGATGACGGAGACCTGGGCTCCGGAATCGCGGATATAGGTAAAGACGTTGCGGGCAATCGGCTCGACTGCGGGATTGATCTCATAGAACTGAATGCGATCGCCGAGCCTGCCATAGGCGGCTATCGTTCCGGCACCCAGGCCAATGACGCCGATTTTCCGTGGGCGGGTATTGCAGCAATTTCGGATTGCGAGGCCCACACCAGAATCTTCCGCATAGTAGGTCGTCGGTGTGTGCCGCTCTGCGTCGGTACCGAAGATCTGGGTTCCGTGTTCGACGTTGCCGTTGGTGAGGGTGCGCAGCGTGGCTCCTGGATAACCGAAGTTCTGCTTTACACGAAGCGCGCCATAGAAGTTGCGAACAGCGACCTGGGTGTTCCGCGAGCTGACCGTGTAAATCCAAAAGGTCTGCACGGTCATGATGAGGGTGCCTACACCCCAGAGCAGTCGCGAACTCCAGCCGTCCTGCCATGTTACGAGGAATGCGAGCAGGGCGGTGAAGCAGCAGGTGATCACGAGGTCCATGTTGAAGCGGAACAGCAAAGGGAACGCAATGCCGACGAGGAATGAGCCCAACGCCCCGCCAGCGGCGAAGACCAGGTAAAACTTCGTAGACTCCGACGCGCGTTGCGGGCGAAGCCGGTATGCCTCGCTATGGCAGAACAGGCATGATGCGAAAGCCTCAACGAGGAAGAAGCCAATGCTGATGCGCAAGGGCCATTCCACATCCTGCTTTGAAAACGCGTATCCGAGGCTCGCCAGCATGATGATGAGGAACCGCGTCACGATACTCCGCGGCAACGCCCGCGGAAACTCGAAAGCCAGAATGATGGTCAACAGATAAACGCCCAAAGGCAGAACCCAGAGCATGGGAATCGCCGCGACGTTTGCTGTCAGGTAGCTGGTGACCGCACTCAGCTGCATTGCCGCACCCATGGGAAGCAGTACCCAAAGCAGTTTTTGCGTGAGTGATACTGGAGCACCGTCGCTGTCATCCATTTCGGCGGAACTCGGCAGCCCCGCGTCCGTCGAACGGGCACGCCACGCCAAGATACCTGTGACCACCGCAAATGCTGCGAACCCGCAGCACCAGGCGATCCGTTGTGCACGCAACGTCAAGTGCGGCTCGACCAGCGTTGGATAGCAGGCGAGCGCAAGCAATGAAGCTAAATTCGAAAGCGCAAATAAACGATAGGGAATTGCTGTCCCGTGCAGGCGCGTCCACCATACCTGCATCAGCGGGCTGGTTGTGCCGAGAGCAAGGAAGGGAAGTCCGATGGTGCCGGCTAGAACCGAGAATACTGCGAGAACGGGGTGATTCGATCCGCCGCCGAAAACGAGACTTCGAAGACACCATCCGATAGCGGTCGCAAATCCGGCGACCAACAGCCCGAAGTAGACCAGCCAACGCGGACGCTGGGCCATCCAGTGCGCATATAGGTACGCGCACAGCAGCGCCGCCTGGAAGAACACAAGGCAGGTAATCCAGACCGCAGCCGACCCGCCCAGAACGGGAACGAGTTGCTTGGCGGCGATGGGCTCGACAAGGAAGAGCAGGAACGCACCAAGGAAGACCGCGGTCGCAAACAGCCAGCGCGATCCGGTCATGCGGACCTCAGAGGTAACTTCTGCATCGATAATCATTTTCGATCACGCGGATGCTATCACATCCACTATGCGAATCAGTTTGCGTGGCTTCATGTTGTTTGTGGTAGATTCGCCATACACTTTCGGGCTTTTCTCGTTTCCTGCCGGGTTCCGAATTGTTCAAAGGAAGTTCCGTATGTCCCCGTTGGGATTGAAGCTCGGCGAGCCTGCACCCGGAAGTCAGGATGATGCGATCGGTGCGAGCGCCCAGCGGAAGGCCGCCATCCGCCTTCTGCCCATCATCGCGATCGGCTATGGCATGGCCTACATGGATCGCATCAACATCAGCTTTGCCTCACTGCGGATGAACAGCGATCTGCATTTTAGCGCGACGGTATACGGAATCGGCGCCGGGCTCTTCTTCATCGGATACGCTCTGTGCGAGATTCCATCGAACCTGCTGCTTTTGCGTTTTGGTCCGCGCCGCTGGCTGGCGCGCATCATGCTGACCTGGGGTTTGCTGGCAGCCGCGATGATGTTTGTACGGACACCACTCGAGTTCTACGGAGTACGTCTCCTTCTGGGGATCTCGGAGGCGGGTTTCTTCCCTGGTGTGATCTACTACCTGACCCTGTGGTTTCCGGCCAGGATGCGGGCACGCGCGGTGAGCCGATTCTATGTCGCGTTGCCGCTCAGCACGGTGGTGATGGGCGCGCTGGCCGGCTGGCTCATGGGTCTGCAGGGAAGTTTTGGCCTGGCTGGATGGCAATGGCTTTTTCTTGTGGAGGGATTGCCCGCTGCATTGTTCAGCTTTGTCATTCTTGCCGCCTTGCCTGACAGCCCGGAGAAGGCGAAGTGGCTCACAGAAAGCGAGAAATCCTGGCTTCGCCGACAACTTGAAGCGGACGCTTCATGCGCGCACCTTGGACACGAAGCCGGCGTACTGCGTGCCTTGCTCTCACCAAAGGTGTGGATGATCGGGCTATTTTTCTTTTCTGCTCTCACCTGCAACTATGCATATGGGTTTTCGGCTCCGGCCATTCTGCAGGCAGCCACCGGATGGAGTGTTGGGAGGGTTGGAGGTCTGATTGCAATATTTGGACTGGCGGGTGCGGCCAGCATGTTATTTGGCGGTGCGAACTCCGATCGCACCGGCGATCGCGCGCTGCACTGTATCGTGCCATGCTGCGTGATGGGAGCAGGCTACTTCATTGCGAGCTATGGAGGTCCAGGGTGGCTTGTAGTGATCGCGCTCGGAACAAGTTTCGTTGCCTTCATGGCCCTTCAAGCGCCCGCACTGGCAGTACCCACTCAATTTCTTGCCGGCCGTGCTGCTGCTGCGGGAATCGCTGCCATGAATACCATCACCATGTTCAGCGGCTTCGTTGGCCCTTTCTGGATGGGGCGAATGAAAGACGCAACGGGAAACTACAATCTTGGCTTGCGTGGGCTTATCGTTCCTAGTCTGACTGCAGGGCTCGTAATGTTCTTGCTGACCCGGAGCCTCGCGCAACGCAGAATTCCTGCTCGGCAAGTGGATCTGGCAAACGAGGCCATTTGAGCAAGAACCGCTTTGCCCGAAGATCCGTTATCCTTGCATCGAGTTCAATCTGTTCATTTATGCCGCGGAAGATCGTCACCGCTCTCGATTTGCTGATTCTTTTCTGTGCCTGCGGTGCTGGCGCATGCGGCCAGGATGCTGCGAAGCAGAACGCAGATGACCAGGCATACACATTAAAGATGCCAGTGGATGAGGTGAAGGTTACGTTTCATGTGTCGGATGGTAAGGGCGACCCGCTCGAGCATCTGAAGAAGGACCAGATCCAACTCTTCGATAATGGCAAGCGGCAGAATCGAACGGTCGCATTTCACGAGTATCACGATCTGCCGATCCGGGTAGGATTTCTGCTCGACAATAGCCCATCGATGGAGACACAGTTGGATCGAAGCCAGCTGATTGCGTCGCAGTTGATCAAGGAATTCTTCCGGCCACAATCAGACCGGGCCTTCACGATGGGCTTCGGGGTGGACACACGACTCAGTCAGGATTGGACGGAGCAAGCCGATCCGATTTCGAAGGGCATCACCTCCAGTCTTGTAAGAGAAGCATCGGAGCGCGACGGCACCGCAATGTTCGATGCCATCTACAAGGCGTGCACAGATAAGTTCTCGACGCGGACAGCGGAACTGACGGGGAACTTCATCATCCTGTTCACGGATGGAGAAGATAACTCAAGCCATGTGTGGGAAGGAGAGGCAGTGGACATGTGCCAACGAGCCCGCACAGCGATATACGTCTTCGTCCCACAGTGGAAGGCACGTGCTACTCGCGGTCAGCAGATACTTGAAGATCTGGTATCCAAGACTGGCGGGCGAGTCTTCTACGAGAGCAGGCAGTCCACCCACGATGCATTGGCCCTGGCCGTCTCAGACATGCGGTACCAATATGAACTGATCTACTCTCCGCCGGGACTGAAGCGAGACGGAACTTTCCACCACATCAAGATGAAGTGTGCGGCTGCGCATGCACAGATTCAGGTGCGCTTGGGATACTACGCATACGCGAAAGCGCGTGAATCGAAGTAGCTGCTAGATGCTTGCGGTGGCCGGCAGAATCTCGTCAACATCCACCCATGCCGTTGGGTAGTTACCTGTGTAGCAAGCGACGCAAAACCCGTTGCCCTCACCACCGTCACAGGATTTCAGCAATCCATCGAGCGATAAATAGGCAAGCGTATCGGCTTCAATAAACCGCCGGATCTCCTCAATAGACTTGTTGGCAGCAATTAACTCCTGCTTTCGTGGCGTGTCCACACCGTAGAAACACGGCGAAATTGTGGGCGGGCAGCTGATGCGCAAGTGAACTTCCTTGGCACCGGCGCCACGTACCATGCGCACGATTTTGCGGCTGGTAGTTCCACGGATAATGGAGTCATCGATGAGAATCACGCGCTTGCCTTCCAGCAGATTGCGCACCGGATTCAGTTTCAGACGTACGCCGAAGTCACGCACGCGCTGTTCGGGCTCGATGAAGGTGCGGCCTACGTAGTGATTTCGGATAAGGCCGAAGCGGAAGGGGATTCCGCTCTCATCCGCATAGCCGAGTGCCGCCGTTACGCCGGAGTCCGGAACGGGCACGATGATATCTGCCGGAACGCCCGACTCGCGCGCGAGCTGGCGTCCCATCTGGTCGCGGCTCTCCTGCACCCATCGGCCGTAAATCTTGCTGTCGGGACGCGCGAAATATACGTGCTCGAAAACGCAGCTCGATTGCTGCACGCCGCTTGCATATTGGCGGCTGGTCAGTCCGTCCTCGGTGATCATGACGAGCTCACCGGGCAGCACATCGCGTTCATACTCGGCGCGAAGAAGGTCAAATGCGCAGCTCTCAGAGGCAATGACAATGGTGTCAGGGCCGTCCTGATTGCGGATGCGGCCAATAGATAGCGGACGGAAGCCGCGTGGATCGCGTGCCGCAAAAATGCGGTCACGGGTCATCATGACGATCGAGAATGCGCCTTCCACCTGCCCCAGTGAATCGGCAATCGCATCCACCAAGGTCCCAGCCCGCGAATGGGCGATGAGCTGCACGATGATTTCGGAATCCGACGTGGTCTGGAAGTACGCGCCGTCACGCTCCAGCTTCGCTCGAACTGTCCCGAGGTTCACCAGGTTCCCATTGTGTGCGATCGCAATGAGCCCTTTGGTCGATTCCACGCGAATCGGCTGCGCGTTCAGCAGGGCCGAGTCACCTGTTGTCGAGTAGCGCGTATGGCCGATGGCCATCTGCCCTGGAAGCTTTTGCAGCACCTCATCGGTGAAGATCTCGGACACGAGACCCATGCCTTTGATGTTGGCAAGGTGCTGACCGTCGGCTGTCGCAATACCCGCCGACTCCTGTCCGCGATGTTGCAGCGCATACAGGCCGAGGTAGGCCATCCTCGCCGCATCTGGATGTCCGTGGATCGCAACAACCCCACACTCTTCGCGGAGTTTCGGATCGGGATCCCGAGTCTCGGCAGCGAGATCTGGTGTACTTGCAAACCGCGTGGTGTCATCAATGCCGGGAACCCCCTGGTACATCAGCCGGCTCGTCATTATGCTGTGACCTCGTTGTGGAGTGCTGCTTCCAGAGACTTCGCCCACGGACCGCGCAACTCAGAAATCGACGCCGAAACTAGAACATCACCGTACACTGAGAACTCAATGCGGTCACCACCGGTGGTTCCCATGCGGGAGCAGAAATAGCTGAACTGGTTCGCCAGTTCCTCGATTTCTGAAATGTTCTCATGCACCGTACTGACGAGCACCATAGAGGCCGGTTCCGCGAACAAGCCGAAGAGCGGATGCGTCATTAAAGACGGTTCCTGGTCTACTTTCGCACCAATCCCCTTGTCGAAGGTGGCTTGAGCGAGAGCGGTAGCTATGCCGCCATCAGAGATGTCTCGCGCAGAGCGAATCAATCTACGGGTTGCGAGTGCGACAAGCAGCTTTTGCAGATCCGCTTCCGCATCGAGATCGAGAGTGGGAGGCGCGCCCCATAGTTCGCCGAGCACCGCCTTTGCATACTCAGAACTGCCGAATGCCGACATGTTCAGCGCAGCGGTCGCTTCCGGCGCCTCAGGATCGGTATCGGGCACTGGATCCGCTTGTGCCTCTACAGGGTAGTAGCGCATCGGTTCCGGTTGGAAAGGGACCTTCAGATCGGGCTTGGGTTCGTCGCCGCGCGGCACGGGCCACAAGAGCAGAATCGCGTCGCCTGCACGTTGGAATGCGGCCGGGACTGCCTTAGTGACGTCATCGAGAATGCCGACGATGCCGAGAACTGGTGTCGGGTAAATTCCCTCGCCCTTGGTTTCGTTGTAAAGCGAAACATTGCCTCCCGTGATCGGTGTTCCCAGTGCCGTGCATGCCTCGGCAATGCCGTCGATTGCCGCCGAAAGCTGCGCCATGATCTCCGGCTTTTCCGGATTGCCAAAGTTCAGGCAGTTCGTCGCTGCTACGGGAGTGGCTCCGGCGCATGCGACTTTGCGTGCCGCTTCGGCAACCGCGTGCTTCGCGCCGAGTTTCGGATCGAGATAACACCACCGGCCATTGCCATCCAGCGCCATTGCAAGCCCGCGCTCGTGGTGCAACTCACCAGTTTGCTTGATACGCATGAGGCCAGCTTCGCCGCCGGGCCCGAGCACAGTGTTGGTCTGTACCATCGAGTCGTACTGCTCATGCACCCAGCGCTTCGAGGAGACGTTCGCGCTTGACAGCAGAATCTTCAGATCAGAGGTAAGGTCGCGATCCTTCTCCAACTCGGCGGTCACCCGCTCCGACGGATCGGACGATACTGCAGGCTTCCATGTTCCAACCGGGCGGTGATACAGCGGGGCGTCGTCGGTAAGCGACTGGTTCGGAATATCGGCAACCAGTTCGCCATGGTGGCGGATCCGCAAGCGGGGCTCCGGTTGCACCGTACCCACAATCACCGCGTCCAACCCCCATTTTGCGAAGACTTTCAGGACCTCGTTCTCGCGGCCCTTTTCGGCAACGAGTAGCATGCGTTCCTGGCTCTCGGAAAGCATGATCTCGTAGGCGCTCATCCCGGTTTCGCGCTGCGGTACCAGGTCGAGTTCCACGTCCAGGCCCACGCCGCCGCGTGCGCCCATCTCACAAGTCGAGCATGTCAGTCCCGCTGCGCCCATATCCTGGATGCCGACGATCGCGCCGGTTTTCATCGCCTCAAGGCAAGCTTCGAGCAGCAGCTTCTCCATAAATGGATCGCCCACCTGAACATTGGGCCGCTTCTGCTCTGAGCCTTCCTTGAATTCCTCGCTGGCCATGGTCGCGCCGTGAATGCCGTCGCGGCCAGTTTTCGCTCCTACATATAGGACGGGGTTTCCTGTGCCGGTCGCCTTTGCATAGAAGATCTCGTCCTTGCGCACCAGCCCGAGTGCAAAGGCATTCACCAGCGGATTGCCGCTGTAGCATGGCTCAAATTTCGTCTCACCGCCGAAGTTGGGCACTCCAAAGCAGTTGCCGTAGCCTGCAATGCCGTCGACCACGCCTTCGACGATGGAGTGGTTTTTCTGCACGAGTTCCGGCTCTGAGCCTGCCTCGGGCAGAATAGGGCCGAACCTCAGCGAATCCATCACTGCAAGCGGTCGAGCGCCCATCGTGAAGATATCGCGCAAGATGCCGCCGACGCCTGTAGCCGCGCCCTGGTGCGGCTCGATGTAACTGGGGTGATTATGGCTCTCGATCTTGAAGGCGCAGGCCCAGCCGTCGCCAACGTCGATGATGCCCGCGTTTTCTCCCGGCCCCTGGACCACAAGGTCGCTCTTGGTCGGGAGGCGTTTCAAATGCACACGGCTCGACTTGTACGAGCAGTGCTCGCTCCACATCACGCTGTAAATTCCAAGTTCAGTGAGGGAAGGGACGCGTCCGAGTGCCGCCAGGATCCGTTCGTATTCCTCCCGGGTGATGCTGTGCTGCGACAGCAACTCCGGGGTGATCACGACTGGATCGGGAACGACTGCAGAAGAGGCAGTAGTCATCACGATTGCCTCCATTGTCGCATGGGATGTACCTCAAGCTTTAACGGTATGCATGAGGAAAGGACTTATCTCGCCGTGCAGAAGCGAGACAGCCGTCTTCTGAGCGTTTTCGGCGCATGCGTTGCGGTGATTGAAAGGTCTTGGCCAACTCTCCGCAGTGGCCCGGTCACCAACGGTTGTGCGATACTTTTCATGCACTCCATCTCTCGCCGGGATGGCGGAACTGGCAGACGCAGCGGACTCAAAATCCGCCGATCGCAAGGTCGTGGGGGTTCGACCCCCCCTCCCGGCACCAAGCAAAACAAAGGTGTTCCAGAGAAGTGACCGCACTTCGTCTGGGTGGACATGTCGTGCTGGTATCAGTAGTGGTGTCAGTTGCCTCCCTCAGTCAACCTTGTCCTCCCGCACGCTTTCCTTTTTGAGCAGGGCAGGTAGATGGGAAGTGGACACAGCAAGACGAACCCCGTCCACATCATCACTGCGCGAGCGCCCGCAAGGTAGGCACGCGGGATCGAGTCTGGGTTAACGTCTTCGACTCGATTCAACGCTGCGGCTTGAACTACTGTGAATGGGTATTCCGCCCGTAGTATCGCGGTTGTGGCGCGCGATGGGAGCACTCGCCGTTCTTCATCCCCGCTGTAGCGCCTTCGTCACCAATGGCTTTACACGCGATTTTGGCGACTGCTAGGGTGAGTCGATTGCACCAATGCCAGTTATGAAACTATAGCCCTCAATAAGGAGCGTGAGATGGATCGACGGCGATTTCTGGCGAGCGCTGCTTCTCTAGGAATCATTGGCGTGTGGGCGACGCGATCGCCTGCCGTACCGTCGCGAGTCGTATGGCGAGAGGACCGCGCGTCTTTTCCCCAAGGAGTCGCATCTGGCGATCCGGACGATCACAGCGTGGTCTTGTGGACCCGACGGCCATTCGACAAAGGCGAGCGCCAGGCGCTGACGGTGGAAGTGGCGCGAGATGCGGATTTCCGCAGCGTCGTTGCCAAGGCACGCACGCCGGTGCTGGCGGCGGCCGACTGGACGTGCCGCGCGCTGATCGGCGGCCTCTTGCCGGCGACGACTTATTGGTACCGCTTCACGGACGACAGCGGCGCCGGCAGCCGAATCGGGCGCACGATCACCGCCCCGCGTGCCAGCGACCCGCGCCCCGTTCGCTTCGCCTTCGTGTCGTGCAACAGCGTCAACGAAGGCGCGCAGAACGCCTTTCGCCGGATGATCTGGGAGGACGAGCACGCACCAGCCGATCGCAAGCTGGGCTTCGTGCTCCACTTGGGTGACTTCATTTACGAAGTTGTCGAATATCCCGACGAGGTGTCGCATCGCTATTCGCGCACTGTCTACGACCTTGGTCGCATTCCTGACGGCCGCAAGGTGGGCAATTTCCACGTGCCGACCAACCTCGCCGGCTATCGCCATGTCTATCGCGCGCACATCAACGATCCCGACATCCAAGACGCGCGCGCGCATTTTCCGTTCGTGTGCATCGGCGACAACCACGAATTCTCGTGGCAGGGCTGGCAGAGCTTCATCGAATACGGCGGCAAGATCGAGCCCGCGCAGCCGCTGCGCGTTGCCGCCAATCAGGCGTGGTGGGAATATATCCCCTCGCGCGTCCGCAAGGCCTCGGGCCCCGGGCTCGACGAGTTTGGCCCGCCGGCGGTGACGAGCGCGCCGATCGACACATTAGACGATCATGGGTTCGGCACCGAGGCCAACAACCGCACCGCTGTCGGCAGCATGACCGCCTATCGCGCGATGCGCTACGGCAAGCATGTCGATCTGATCCTCACCGATTTCCATAGCTACGCGATGCGGAATCCCGGGGAGCGGCCCGAAACGGACGTGTTCGACTTTCACTTCCCAGTGGTTCCGCAGGAGTTGTTGGAAATCATCGACGCGGGCAAGGACTATGCTGGCGGCAATCCCCCCGCGACAATCACCATCGGCGACAAGAGCGCGCCCAATTTCCGCAAGGACGAGCCCGCCTACACCATGCTCGGCCGCGAGCAGAAACCATGGCTCAAGGAGCAGCTGACGCGCTCGGCTGCGACCTGGAAGATCTGGGGCGCGACAAACGGCACGCTCGACATGCGGACCGATCCGCAGAACCTGCCCGCCGGGCTGGCGAAGGACAAATGGCCGGGCAAGGATTTCGGTACTTTCGGCGGCGGCGATTTCAGCGGGGCGTTCAGCGAGCGTGCCGAAATCTATGACACCGTCCGCGACCACAAACTGTCGGGGTTCGTCACGATCTCGGGCGACCGCCACAGCTTCTGGGCCGGCTATGCCGCGCCCAAATTGCCGCCAGCCGGGTTCGACCCGGTCGGGCTGAGCTTCATCACCGGTTCGATCTCCGCCCCCGGTCTCGCCGAAGCCGCCGAATACTATAAGGATTTCCCGCTGCTTCCGCTGTTCGTGCGCAAGGCGCCAGGCGCCGCGCCCGAAGCGACGATTAACCTGACAGTCAAGCACGGCGTGCGCGCAGCGCTCGAATATGCAGCGAGCGGCGACATCGCAAAGGCGCGGGCGAGGACCAATCCCGACGTCGCGCCGCACCTGGAATTCGTCGACATGGCCGGGCACGGCTACTCGGTGGTCAGCGCCGGGCCCGACTCGATCGAGACCGAATTCGTCTGCATCGTCCGCCCGATCGCGCGCGCGACGACCCAGGACGGCGGTCCGCTGCGTTACCGCGTATCGCATCGGGCGAGGCTATGGGGGCCGGGCACGCCTCCGAAGCTGGAGCAGCGGGTGCTTGAAGGGGATGCAAAGCTGTCCGTTTGATGGCTTCATCACAAAGGCGCCAAATCGTCTCACTCTCAACCATGTGATGCCGATTGGCTCGCCAAGCCCAAAACAATACGTGCGAATCCAGGTCTATCTCCGGCTTGATCGCTCGCTCGTGCCCAGCGATGCGTTGCGGCCGCAGATTAGCAAGAAATCTGAGAAATTTCAGGACAGACGGAACGTAAACCCGATCCAGTGACGCTGTTGTCGGCGATTGTAGTGATTGCGGTTGCCGGCATCGGGGGTTCAGATTGCATCCATGGCGGGAGAACTGAGGTTCTGGCCGGTTGGTTGGGTTTATCAGGATCACTTCCTGCAAGCTGATTTCAGCCTAGCAATTTTCAGCCTCATTAGGATCGTGATGATCAAGCTGCAATTGAGAAGATCCATGGATCGAATCCACTTCGAAAAGTCCTCTGCTCGGCTATACGGGTCCGTCTCCTCGAAGACCTCGGCGAGATCGATCATAGTCCTGGGATTTCTCTACATGCTATACTCCATCGTTTCCTGATCACTGAGCGGTGTCCGCGTGTTCTGCCGCAGAGTTTACCGCTTTATAGAAAGGGTCAACCTGCTCATGGCTGCTCTGCCTGGGTCCTTGTACTTCTGCGCGAATCCCTCCACCCACTTCAACCGGAATGCCATACATCAGAAGATCCGCCTGGCAATCGCCGTGTGGGTTCTTCTAGTGTTCGCGGGCGTTACTTGCGCGGTTGCTCAATCAAAGGCTGCCACTGCGACTAGCTTCACTGTGACCTCTGGCGGAAGCAGTGTTTCCTCGGTCCCAGCAGGTACCGTGGTGGCATTGTCCGCAACGGTGAGTTCGGGTGCAACATCCGTAACTCTCGGCGTCATCAGTTTTTGTGAGAGCTCCGCAAAATCCTGCACCGGCATTCATCTGCTCGGAACCATCCAACTCAATTCCGCCGGAAAAGCAGTGCTGAAAATGCGTCCGGGCATTGGGAGTCACAGTTACAAGGCCGTCTTTGCAGGCACGAATAGTTACTCCGGCAGCTCCAGCAGTGTGTTGGCACTCACCGTCACCGGCACAATTCCACCGGTCGCGACCACCACAAGCATTAGCCAGACCGGAGCATGGGGCGCGTATAGGCTGACCTCAACCGTCACCGAAACAGGAAACACTGCTCCTCCCACTGGATCCGTTTCTTTCCAGGATTCCAATCATGCCAATGCTGTTCTGGGCACGGGGACACTAAGCGCGCCGACGCGCGACGTGGCGTGGCTAACTGCGAACACGACGGCCAGCGGTGTCGCTGGGGTCTCTTATGTAGTCGCGGATTTGAACAGGGACGGGATTCCTGACCTGTTTATCAAGGACTATTTCGGCACCTATGATGTCCTGCTCGGGAACGGAGACGGAACCTTCAGAGTGCAGGGCTCTCCTTTTGGCCCATATAGTCAGACGGGCTCCTTTGTTGTGGGGGATTTCAACAATGATGGCATCCCAGACGTGGCTGCCGTTAATGCAGTCTACTACGCGGCAAACAACACGATCACCATCTTCCTGGGAAATGGAGACGGAACTTTCACCATCGCAGCTTCCAGTCCCGCGATCGGAATGAGTCCCAATGCAATCGCTACGGCAGACGTGAATGGCGATGGCAACGCCGACCTCGTTCTCTCCCAGCAAGTTTCATCCAATGGAGAAGTGGTTGTTCTGCTTGGCAACGGCAGTGGCGGGTTCACGCAGACGCAGGCGTCCGTCTCCATGTACACAATGGCGAGTTTGCTTATCCCTGCCGACTTGAATGGCGATGGCAAGGTTGATCTGATCGCGGTCGGTGCATCACCAACCGAGACGAGCGTTTTAATTGGCAATGGAGACGGAACCTTTACGGTTGAATCGAACCCCGGTTTACCTGCTGCCTCGCGGGCGGCCGTTGCGGATGTGGACGACGACGGCGTACTTGATGTGATCGTTGGCCCCAACGACTTCTCCGTTTACACCGGGAATGGCGACGGCACCTTCTCCCTGGTACCTGCCGGCCCAAATGCCAACTTCAAAATGTCCGGCTTCGCAGTCGGCGATCTGAACCAGGATGGTATTCCCGACATCGTGTATGCGGCGCCCTACGTAACGGCGGTCGGAGTGCTGTTTGGCAACGGAGACGGAACCTTCGTTCAGGCAGCTGGAACTATCGCTTATCCCTACGACTTTTCCGGCACATTTGTCGTTGCCGACTTCAATGGGGATGGATGGCCAGACATCCTTACGGAGGATGGTAATTCGCGGACTGTTATCGATTCGCTAACAACCCCGACTGAGACGGCCACCGCATCGGCGACTGTTTCGCTCCCGCTTGCAGGGACGCATCTCGCAGCGGCGGCCTACCCCGGTGACAGCAATTACAAGCCGAGCACTTCGGGCACCATTCCGCTGTGGGGCGTACCCCCAGCAACGTCCACGTCGCTGGGTCTGACATCGGCCGGATCCGTTGTGACCAGCGTTGCTCCCGGTACCGTCATTACCCTCACCGCAACCGTTGCGGCTGGGGCGAACCCGCTCACAGCCGGGCAGGTTGAATTTTGCGATGCGGCTACGGTCTCCTGTTCCGACATTCATCTGCTTGGCACGTCAGCGCTCTCCAGCAGTGGGACTGCGGTGTTCAAGTTCGTCCCCGGCGCGGGAACGCATAGCTATAAAGCCGTCTTCATTGAGAATGGCTATGGCCTGAGCAGTTCGTCCAATGCGGTCTCGCTGACCGTCGGTCCGGCACCACGGCCCGTATACACAGATGCAACCTCGATCTCCAGTCAAGGCTACCCAGGTGACTACTCGCTGACGGCTGCCGTTGTCGGATATGGCGGCACCGCTCCGGTGACCGGGAAGGTTTCTTTCCTCGACACCACCTTCGCGAACAAGAATCTGGGAACTGTCTCTCTTGGTAGTAGCACACCCGGAACGGGATGGCTCATCTCGCCGACCCAGGCCCTGGGCTACGCACCACTGGGTGAGGTCCAGGGAGACTTCAATCGCGATGGCATAGGCGATTTGGCGTTGTTGTGGAGCAGCGGCCAGTACGGCGACGGTCCTTACTCCATATCGATCCTCCTGGGTAAGGGCGACGGGACATTCAACACCGGCCCGACATTCTCCACAGGCATCGCCAATCAGATCAATCCTTATATGAGCTCCGGCGACTTCAACGGAGACGGGAAGTCCGATCTTGCGATTCTGAGTTGGAACACTGGAGGATTTACCAGCTACGTTACCACTTTTCTGAGCAACGGCGACGGAAGCTTCGCCGCTGCCCGGACCAATGTCGCTTACAACCAGGGCGTGGTCGGCGGAGATGGAATTCCCGGCTCGATGGTCGCAGCCGACTTCAACGGTGATGGCAAGCTGGATGTAGCCGTCGTTGGCGATTACATCTCATTCGGCGGCGTCTCCATCCTCCTCGGAAACGGAGATGGAACCTTCAAGGCCGGAACAAGCTTTGCTACCTCCGGCGACTATGGCCGCGTTGCGGTCAGCGATCTCAACGGCGATGGCATTCCGGACCTGGTTGTAACCAATTACTTCGAATTCGGCGGAAGTCCAACCATATTTCTGGGTAAGGGCGATGGCACATTTACGTCGAAGCCGGCGTCTTTCACTTTGGACTATTTTCCAACTTCGGTAGTGGTGGGAGATTTCAACCGAGATGGCGTTCTGGATCTCGCCTTTTCCGATCTAAGCGGCGTCGAGATTGCCTTGGGCAACGGTGATGGCACCTTCAAGGAAACCGCAGCTAGTCCGATAGTTCCTCCAAGTGAGCTCTCCAGCCTTGTCATCGGAGATTTCAATCATGACGGCAAGCTCGACATTGCGGGCGTAGACGACTACAACGACCGCATAGTTCTGCTCATCGGCGCGGGAGACGGCAGCTTCACGGTAACGCCGACCACTCCTGTTGTGAGCCCGAACTGGCTCGGACCGTTTGCGGTTGTCGCCGCGGACTTCAACGGAGACGGCGTCCCCGACCTGGCGATGCTGGATAAATACCAGACAAACGCATCGATCCTTCTCACCGAGCCTACCGAGACTGCCACGGGCACGGTGGACCACGTTGCGCCAATCGGCGCCGGAACACATGCGGTAAAAGCCAGCTATGCAGGCGACAGCAACTACCCTGCAAGCGTCTCGTCCACGATCAATCTCGACGCGGGCCTTGCCCCGGTGGTCATCTCGCCCCCGTCCGGCACCTACTCGACAGTGCAGACTCTGACGATGAGCGAATCGGTTCCGGGTTCCACGATCTACTACTCCGCCTATGGAGTGCTGAATACGAATGGCTTCGTCCCCTATACCGGGCCGATCACGCTTGCACAGGGCGGACAGGTGACGATCACTGCGTACGCCAGCGAGACTGGTTACGTCACGTCGAACTACGTGACAGCTACCTACAATTTGAAATTCCCGGTGACTCCAGCGCCGAGCATATCGCCGACTGCCGGCTACTACGCGGGGCCGCAAACCGTCACCATCGCGGACTCGGACTCTTCGGCGAAGATCTACTACACCACGAACGGAACGATTCCGACCTCCACCTCAAATCTCTACAGCGGCCCGATCTCTGTGAACGGGTCGGAGACGGTCGTCGCGGTTGCACTCTCCTACGGCGGGTCGCTCAGCGTTCCCGTCTCGGCGCAGTATGTGATCGGATCATCTTCAACGCCGCTCATCTATTCAATCGCAGGAACTGGAGTGGCGGGGTACAGCGGGGATGGCGGTCCAGCATCGCTCGCCCAGATCACAGGCGCGGCGGGGATGGTGAAAGACGCCAACAGCAATCTGTACTTCAGCGATGAAACCAATCACATGGTGCGCAAAATCGCGGCGGGTACCGATGTCATCTCGGTCGTGG